>Ga0209187_1000202_pt1 | contig 130624 bp, 111 predicted proteins | sample BantaG_FD_187430 | JGI IMG/M metagenome (GOLD analysis project Ga0209187, IMG submission 187430) | Marine algal microbial communities from Bantry Bay, Ireland - BantryBay_4 metaG (SPAdes) (version 2) | ecosystem: Host-associated > Algae > Red algae > Unclassified | place: Bantry Bay, Ireland...
GACTCAATTCGAACCTTTTTATCTTAAGGGGGTCAGCTTGCGCCATTTTACAAAAAGACAGCTTATTTTAAGGCTACTTTATAGGGGTGTCAGCTTGCGCCATTGAGGGGGTCAGCTTAGCGCCATTTTACAGCTAATATATTAGATCAGTATTTTTTCTATTGCAGTTGTAAATCTTTGTGCTAAATCAAAGACAGCATCTACTTCTCCTTTAGAATAATAATCATCAACAATGTTTAAACCAGCAAGGTGAATTTTATTTCTCTTTTCCCTCAATTCATCGATTTCGGCAAGTAAGGTTTTATCTATTATCTTAGCCTTCTTCGATGCTTGAATTACATCATGGAAACTTGTTCTTCTTGTGAATTTTTCATTCCCTCTAATTAGTTTGCCTGATATAATTGATTCGGAGCTATCAATTTTATAGATTTCCTTTATTTCCTTAAAATTTTTTGATGCTTTCATTGATTTTGGACTTACTTTTCCATCATCAAGTAATTTCTTGAACGTATGAATTAATAAGCCTTCAATTATTGATGTTGTATAAAGTATTAAATTTATATAGATAGAATAAGTGATTGTCCCAGGAAGCTCGTTCTCTTCTTCTTGTTGAATTAAGAAGATAATATATTGGAGGTTTATTGCTAAATTCTTTCGAAGGACCTCATTATTAATAAATACAAATCTCTTTTCGAGATCTTGAGCTGTTGAAATTATTGAATTACTTTTTGACACTTGCTTTTTCTTCGTCCTTGTTGGATTTAATTAATTTAGACAAAGAAGGATATCCTTTCTCTTTTAAGTAGGTTTCAAGATGCTTATCCGATTTCACTCCAAAATCTTTACCATACTTCTTTTCAATAGTTCCAATGTGTGTGTCCGCTATTTTTTGTCTCTTAGTCATAGTTCTAATATTACAGTATTATTTATTCAATAGTTTCTTTCGATGTCATTTATATAATAAGTTTAATTCATCAAGATAGAATGAGTACCTCAACAATCTTCTTAACCGCATTACCATCACCATAAGGTGTAACAAGATTTTGCCCTTGACCAATTATCCGTTTACTATCCTCCAATACACTATCTTTACAGAACAATACATGATTTCCAACATCAATCATCTCCTGTCGTTCCGTTAGCACTCTAAGTACAACAACACACTTGCCTAAATAAGGTGCTTCCTCTTGTATACCTCCACTATCACTATAGATAATATCAGCTTGAGACATGAGCCATATCATAGACTTGTAGTCTAATGCTTTGATGAATTTTATTCTTGGATGCTCCTCGTATTGCTTGTATATTTTATCCATCATCGGATTAGGGTGCATTGGACATATGATTGTCATGTCACACTTGTCAGCACATGTAACAATGCTGTTCATTATTTCTTTCTGCTTATCTCCTACCGTCTCTCGTCTGTGCATTGTAAGTAAGCCCAACTTCTGCTTAGGCTTTGTTGTATTTACAAGATTTTGCAATTCTATATTCGGAGACAAATTACCTTTCTCTAATTCTTGATTAATATGTAATAAAGCATCTATGCCCGTATTACCCACCATGTGAACATGATCAGTAGTGTGACCTTCATTCAGTAAAGTTTGTAATGCTGCATCTGAATGTGCAAAATGATAGTCAGCTACATCATCTATATACTTGCGGTGGATCTCTTCAGGGAATGGAGAATTCTTATCATGGGTTCTTAGGCCTGCTTCGATATGTGCTAATTTTATCTTATTATAGAAAGCGACCATGGCACCGCAATATGCCGAGAGAGTATCACCTTGTACAATTATTAAGTTTGGTTTATGCTCGGTGACTATAAGTTGAAGATGCTTCATCATATATGACAGCTGGTCAGCCATAGAAATATTTTCTGCCATAGCATTAAGCTCAATATCTACCTCTACATCAAAATCTCCTATAACATTATATAACAAACTTCGATGCTGACCAGTAGAGCAAAGTAATGCTTCAAAGCCATTATCCTGCGATAATTTCTTATGTAACATCACTGTCTTTATCCCTTCTGGACGTGTACCGATGATTGTTATTACTTTTACCACAATTAATTAGATATCATTTGTCAGACCAAGGTAGGAAGATATTATTTATTTCTCTCACACGTACAGGTAGCACCACCTATGCGGCGGCTATAGCGAGATCTCTATCTAAGGGAGATTGCATAATCATTACCAGTAAAGAAGCCAACAAAGACTTTACACATGTAGATAAAACCATAGATACTTATTCGGGAAAATTTTCTTTTATATATAAATCAATACTGTTCTTCTTTAAAGCATCTTCCCTTCTTAGAGAGTACAATCATTCTCAAGAGGTAATTGTCTACTTGCCCGTGTTCCATCCGTGGAATCTTATCATTGCTATATGGGCAGGTGTACTTGGCATACCTGTTATCACTACCATACACGATTACAAGACACATATCGGAGAGAGAAACGGGATGACAGAGCTTATCCAAAGACTACAGATGTCCGTATCAGATAAAGTCATATTTCTTACAGAGCATCAGAAAGAAATAGCAACGACAGATAATCCTAAGCAAAGCGAAAAATACACTACCCTTCCTCACCCTATTCTTGCATCTGATGCTGAACATAGATTAGAACATAGTGAGGATATGAAATTTCTATTCGTCGGTAGAATGAAGGCTTATAAGGGTTATGATTTAGTTATAAAAGCAGCAGAATCGGACGTCATCCACAACGTAACAATTGCAGGCTCAGGTGATACTTTAGATATTAAAAATTCTAAAATTACCTACATTAACAAGCATGTCTCTGAAGCAAAATTATCAGAATTATTGTCTTCACACCACGTGCTACTATTACCCTATATCGAGACCAGTCAGTCGGGTATAATTACGCTGGGTTTAGATGCGGGTATTCCTATGATCATCTCTAAGTTGCCAGGATTAGAAGAGCAGCTTGATGAGAATTGTGGCATCTGGATAGAACCTAATGTATCACAATTATCACAAGCAATGGAAGCAATTCAAAGTGATAAAAATCTATACGATAATTTGAAAATAGAACTGAAAGCTTATAAAGCTAATTACGAAAAAATCTACCACGATAAACTACAGCAACTCTTGGTCGACCTGCATAGCTTGTAAATATTTTTGACCAATAACTTCTGTTGTATAGGCTGCAATATTGCTTTCACTTACTTCTGTATTCATCTTTGCGTTATCTATAAATGCAAAAAAGGTTTTAGACAATGCCTTATAATTATCTTCTTGTAAAAGCAAATTGCAAATGTCAACTCTATTATCAAGAAATAACGCTGTTGCATCGGTATCAATAGATTTGATATTAATGAGCGGCTTATTAATGTAGAGATAATCAACCACCTTACTCGGTAAGTGATAGTCTGTGCTATTTCCTACATTAAGTAGAACATTCATTTGTCTCATAGCAGAAATAGATATGTCTCTATCATAAAAACCATGCAATCTTATATATGGCTTCAGCTCTGCATAAGCCTCAAAAATGGGAATGGAAAATCTACTTTGCTGACCAAAAAAGTGAAAATGCCATTGCTCTATTTTGTCAATATCATGTTCTCTTACATAATCCAAAAAATCTAATAGCGGTTCTGGAGATCTTACTTTTTCATAAAATGAACCAAAGTATCCTATATGTATTTTATCATTATCTAATGCTAAATCTAAAGATATGTTGTTTTCATAATCAGAAAACATTGGGTGTATAACGCTAAGCTTATGTGCAGACTCATGGAACAGTGTTTCATACTTTTGCTTTGCCCTACTGTTAGTGACACTTATGCTGTCTGATAGTTCGAAGACCTTCCTCTCAGCATCTGTATTGTTCTGCTGATATTTCTTAAAGTTGTTGACCCAAAACTCTTCAGAATAAGAAAATGGATCTTCGATATCTTGATGCCAATATAAGTGTGGATATTTCTCTTTAAGTTGTGATGCTATCAAGTGACATGTGAATGGTAGTCCAACTGATACGATATGTGTGATGTCCTTATCATAACTCACTATCTTGATAGCCTCCTTAATTCCTGGTTGATAAAACAACATGCTTCCATCCGGCCAATAAAATTTGCGCCAAGTGAGATCAATGAATTTCTGCAGTAACTTGTTGCCAGATTTAGGACGATCAACACCTGAATTCCTATTGGGTATTTGTCTGCGCTTTTTTATTTTAAACGTAAAATAGAACCAATCCAATAAGGTATTATAGCCTACATTATAAACCTGATAGTCTTTTAGATCATTTTTACTTCCTATCGATCTATTCTTTGTAGTAAGAACTGTAGTCTCGATCCCTTGCTTTGCATAATATTTCATAATCGGTATCCACCTCATCGTATTGGGAGTCTGAGAAGGATGGAAAGGTGTGATTATTAAAAGTATCTTCAATGTCGTATTTTACTCCTATAAAGTTGATTATCTATATTAATGGCAAAACCACGTAAAACTAACATATACAAATCACTATTTCTATCTATTGAGAAATCCCGCAAATTGATCAAGGAACAGATTAATCGGAATTTCTTACACTCAGATATTAAAATAACTTTTGACCAATGGTTAGTTCTAAGTGAGATATCTGAAACACGAAATATAAATCAAAAGTCTATCGCAAAAAAACTTCACAAAGAAGTCGCTTCAGTTTCAAGGTTACTTGATAAACTTCAAAAACTCAACTTAATCGTACGAAAAATTAACCCAGAAAACCAGCGAGAGCTAAAGCTTTATGTTACTCATGAAGGATTAGAATTGCTTGATAAAATGGAAGGATTTGAAAGCGTAGAAATCAAGAAACTATTCTCTTCTATCTATGAGCAAGAACTTAATCTTGTCATAGATGTCATGACCCGTCTATAATATTAAGCTTAGAAAAATCTAACTAAACATCCGCTTAGCTCCTAATCTTATAATTACAAATAGAGCAATCAACATCAAAATGATATAGTGGAATTTAATGTAAGTAAATGCAATAAGATGTGTCTTATTTAATATAAATAGAATCAACATTACGGCTGTTACAGTTCCTACAAAACTTGTCATCCTACCGAATCCTGGTATCTGCTTGAAATCGACATTACGTCTTATGATATACAAGGTCACGAACATGCTGATAATAGGTAATACCTGTGAGATGATATTGGCATCATAGATACTCTGCTTCTCGAAAAGCATGTGGTACACATTAAGAAGAATAGAGAAAATCCCTGGTACCATGACCATATATATGAGTGCAGAATATATCCCACACCACGGACTCATATGTCCTTCGCCTTTGGCTACAAGATTAATCAATAATGCAGCAATAGGAATAACCAAGAAATAAAATACGATGTAAAACGGGTTCGTATTCAGATGAGTTAAAAAATCTCCAAATGTCATCTCTTATCTGATTTATATACTCATTAATAATTTCACTGGATCTTCTAATAGCTCTTTGACCTTTACTAAGAAAGTCACTGAAGTACTACCATCTATAATCCTATGGTCGTAAGACATCGCAAGATACATCATAGGTCTAATGACAACCTCTCCATCTATAGCAACAGGTCTTTGTATGATATTATGCATACCGAGTATTGCTGATTGTGGCTGGTTAATTATCGGTGTACTCATCATAGATCCGAATACTCCTCCATTCGTTATTGTGAATGTACCACCCTTCATTTCGTCAAGGCTTAATGAGCCTTCTCTCGCTTTTGCAGCCAATGCTTTTATCTTTAATTCTATATCTGCAAATCCTAAAGACTCCACATTATGTAGAGGAGGTACAACTAATCCGGTAGGTGTAGAGATAGCAATTGATATATCTACGTAATCATTATAAATGACATGAGAATCACCATCAAGTGTAGCATTAACATCTGGCATTTCCATAAGCACCTGAGCACACGCTTTAGCAAATATGGACATGAAACCCAACTTAACGCCATACTTCTCTACAAATTTTTCTTGATATGTTTTTCTAAGCTTAAATATTGCTGACATGTCTGCCTCGTTAAAGGTTGTCAACATCGCTGTATTATTCTTAGCCGATACAAGCCTTGTTGCAATCGTCCTTCTCATTCTACTCAACTTCTCTTTTCTCTGACCTCTGCTGAATGCTGCAATAGGAACTTGCTGAGCCGCTGGCGCTTCTGCTGATTTCGCTTTTGGTTGGCTTGCTGCTTTTTCAGCATCTTCTTTAGTAACTCTACCATCTTTGCCGGTGCCTTTCACTTGAGAAGCATCTACATTAGCTTCTCGCATAATCTTAGCTGCTGCTGGTGATGGGTGACCTGATGCATATGTCGCTGCTGCAGGAGCCGCCGTCTCCACAGGAGCTTCGGTTTTTTCTTCAGCTGCAGGCGCTGCCGTCTTTGGTTCTGCTGATCCAGAAGGAGCTGCTACACTTGTATCTATTTTCGCTACTAAAGCGCCTATCTCTAAGTCATCATCTTCTGCTGCAACATGAATTAATTTTCCTGCGGCTTCTGCTGGAAACTCTAACGTCGCCTTATCAGATTCGAACTCACATATCGGTTCATCAAGTTTTACATAATCACCGTCTTTTTTTAACCAAGAAGATAATGTTACTTCAGTTATGGATTCCCCTATGGCAGGGACTTTCATTTCTACAATGCTCATCTGATAGTGGATTTAAGTTTGTCTGAATATAAAAATATCATAATACTTAAAAATGAAACAACAATTTTTAGTATTATCTAAAAATTTATTTAGTAAGCCTTAATTATTGCCGTCTATCGAGTATGGCTTATATTTCAAATCAAAATATTCTTGATCAATTTCATCTAATAGAATCATGCCGAAATGACTTACAAATACAGGGTCATCAGTTATAAAGTCAGAAGGATTTTCTGCAAACATTATTGTCTTAGAGGGACCATCCATACTACTAATTAAGAGTGACTCATATGGAGACCCCCACTCCATCACTAATTGCGGATAATCAGACTTATCATAAGTTATGACTTTTCTATCTTGGTGTTGAAGTATTTCTTGGTACCAGTCTATACGATCACTATAGAAAGATCCCTGCAAGAATATTCTGGTAAAGCCAATTGTAAATAAAACAAACCCAATAACTTTTAAAGTCTTAGCAGGAAGAATCACCCCAACTCTGTGTATCACAAAAACAGACCATAAGAACAATAACAAATAACTCACTTCATGATAGAATACATTGTCATAATTCCTAATCATGATATCTTGTAATAAGAGATAAGCACAGCTTGTTGTGACATAATATAAGAGGACCCAATACCTTCGAAAATAAAAACATAAGGCTATACAAATAAACACAGACAGTATAATCGGCCAAAAGGCTGATTGAAATATATAATCTAAATTATGGTCTGCGAAAGCATATTCTCTTATCTGTCGAGTCAGAATTCTATTCTTATCTTTATCATACCAATTCTGAAAAAACACAGACTTAATCAATGTCATACCAATGTATAAAACACCGAAAAGGAAACTGCGATATCTATAATCTGAATGAAATATAAAGTAATACGCCAATACAAAACCAACGAGCACTAAAATAAGAGGATGTACCCATGGTAGAATTAATAATAATATAACTGAATAAATATGCCTCTCAACTTCTATACATGAGACAAACAACACAACAAGACTCAAGCCCGTAATCAACTCTGAATTACACCAATAGAAGCTATGTGCTACTGGCAGGACCATCAAAGCAAGAAGCATCCACGAACGATGTCTGTCCTTATTGGCTACTCTAATTATAAAATATATGGCTAACTGAAAGAGTGCATACGATAATGAGAATGCCAGCAAGATAAGTTTAATACTACCTCCTAATTTCACGACCATCAGAGGCAGTACACGAAGGACCACAACTGGCCACCTATTCGCATTGACTACAATTTCTCTATCCTGTATAAGTAGGAAAGTTTGATAGGCGTTATCAAGAAAAAGAGTTCTCTCTTGATAGAATATGATACAGAATATAAGATATATAGCTAAGCAAAGCAGTTCTAATGTTAGGCTTGCTTTGCTTATTACGTTTAGTTTTTCTGTTATTTTATACAATTTATGTTCTTAATGTCGTATTGACTATCACTACTTTTTGATTTTAGGAGAAGGTAACTACGGCCTTAGTCATTTTAGTTAAATAAGTTATTTATTGCGTTATGAACAAGGGCACTGCCTGCCTGACAGTAAGTAGGTTTGACGACCGAAGAGAGGAGTTTGCCATTGTTTAGCAATACATAATTTATTTGACGTTAAGAAATGGGTAAAGCCTTGAATTTCCTGCCTGCCGAAGGCAGGTTTGTTTCCACGCTACGGCGTGGCAGGCTACTTTTGATTCAAGCCAAAAATGAAAGCCCCTCGGCGAGAGAAACATTAAACTAAAATTAATAAAATAAGACTTAAAGAAAGTATCTAAAATATTATGATTGCGATCTTTAAGAATTCATAAAATGAATAATGTTACCTAAATACCATATTCAGAAACTTTAAAAATAAAACAAATGCATAAAAAAGCAGCTCTCAAGAAGAGCTGCTTTAAGGTATTTCTATTATTAAGTGAAAGCCTACTCAGACTTCTTGATTTCCTTGAGAGAAAGACTAAGCTCATCTAACTGTTCTGCATCTATATGTGACGGTGCATCGATCATCATATCGCGACCACTTGTGTTCTTAGGAAAAGCGATGAAATCTCTAATAGAATTCTGGCCATTCATGACAGCATTCAATCTATCGAATCCGAAAGCAATTCCTCCATGCGGCGGTGCTCCATATTCGAAGGCGCCTAGAAGAAAACCAAATTGTTCTTCCGCTTCTTCTTTAGTGAATCCAAGTAAGTCAAAGTTTTTAGACTGTAGCTCTCTATCGTGAATTCTTATCGATCCGCCGCCTATCTCAGAGCCGTTAATCACAAGATCATATGCATCAGCCTTAAGCGATTTCATTGTCTCATGATCTCCATTAAGCATTCTTCCGATCTCTTCTACTTTAGGCGCTGTGAATGGGTGATGCATCGCATGGAATCTTTCTGAATCTTCATCCCATTCTAATAACGGAAAGTCAACAACCCATAATGGCTTAAAAACCTTAGGGTCCATTAATCCTAATGTTCTTCCCATCTCTAACCTTAATTCATTAAGCTGTTTCTGTGTCTTCTCTTTCTCACCACAAAGTATAAGAATCATATCTCCTTTCTTGGCACCCATTTTTTCTACCCAAGTCTGTAGTGCTGCATCATCGTAGAATTTTCCTACAGGAGACTTCAATGTGCCATCGTTATTTACTTTTACATAGACAAGGCCCTTGCATCCTATCTGCGGACGCTGTAACCATTCCGTTAGCTTCTTTATATCTTTATTAGAATAAGAATCCGCAACCCCTTCTGCACAAATCCCAGCTACAAATTCTGCGTTATCAAAAACAGGAAAACCATTGCCTTTCACTATATCTGTCAACTCTACAAATTCCATCCCAAATCGCGTATCTGGCTTATCACTACCATATTTTTCCATCGCATCATCATATGACATCTTAGGAAAGTCTGGCAATTCTATATCAAGCATTTGCTTAAAGAGATTCTTAGTTAAGCCCTCAAAAGTATCTAAGATTTCATCTCTTGTCTTAAAAGACATCTCACAATCTATCTGTGTAAACTCTGGCTGACGATCAGCTCTCAAGTCCTCATCCCTATAGCATTTTACAATCTGAAAATACTTATCTAATCCACTCACCATCAATAACTGCTTGAATGTCTGCGGTGATTGTGGTAGAGCATAGAACTCTCCTGGATTCATTCTTGATGGTACCACAAAATCTCTGGCTCCCTCTGGCGTACTCTTGATAAGGTTAGGCGTCTCTACCTCTACAAAACCTTGATCGCTTAGATACTTTCTTGTCTCTACTGCGAGCTTACTTCTGAATATGAGATTATTCTGTAATGGAGACCTCCTAAGATCAAGGTATCTATACTTCATACGTACATCTTCCCCTCCATCTGTTTCATCTTCTATTGTAAATGGGGGTGTTTTCGAGACATTCAAAATCGTTAATTCTGTTACATCTATCTCTATATCTCCAGTATCTCTGTTAGCGTTCTTGCTACTTCGTTCTCTTACAACACCATGAGCTGTGATGACAAACTCTCTTCCAAGCTTTCTCGCTTTCTCAGTTAACTCTGCTTTCTCATCCATATTAAATACCAACTGGGTAATCCCATATCGATCTCTAATATCCACAAATGTCAATCCTCCAAGGTCTCTACTTTTCTGCACCCATCCTGATAGAGTAATCGTCTCACCTATATGTTCTGCTCTTAATTCTCCGCAATTATGTGTTCTGTACATCTTGTCTGTTTAGTTAGTGTGCAAAGATAGGATTAGGTATTGTTATATGGTATTTTATTTTAATGTTTCCAATATGTGTTATCTGTTGGATGAAAGGCATCCTGTGATCATGCGTTGTTATAAGTCGGCATTCACCTTGCTATCGCAAATGACTTGAGTTTTGGTTTAGTATTTGACTTGTTTGATTTCTTTTTAGTCTTGTTCACAAATCCTATTTCAAATTCGATATGAAATAAACTTTGAAGTTGAGCTAATTTCATTAGGTTTATCGTTTTTGTTCCCCTAAATAATTGAGTCACATAACTTGGTGATGTATTTAAAAGTTGAGCAAGTTCTTTTTTACTCATATTTCTAAGTGCCATTTTGTCTTCTATTATTGATAAGAACTTAAACATCAATATTTTTGAATCGTGTCCAGCTTTATCGTCTTGGTTTGCAAATTTTAATGCATTTCTAAAGTCATTCTTCAATTTCGTATTCATATTTTGAAATTTTATCAATTATTCTTTTGATTGGCTTATTATTACCTTGGGTCTTTTTAGCTTCTAACAGCTCACAACAAACGATAATAAAGAGTTGATTATTAATTCTTTGTTCTTTACAGTAGATTCTTGCGTTTTCCTGCCCTTTAAAGAACTTCATCGCTGTTACATCCTTTGCTCTCTTGTTTATATTCTCTTTGTCATATAGTTCTGTGTTTCTTATCCCTCTAAGAATTAGTTCAGAAATGTATCTAAACTTCTTTTTATGTCTATTGTCCTTGTTTAGAAAGGTCAGCAATGATTCTGCATTTTCAATATCAATACAGATGACTTTCTTACCGTTCTCTGATTTTTGAAATATAAATGCTTTTCTCTTCACAATTAAGCTATAGGTTAATTGCAATTTAGGCTAAGTATTGAATATTTGCAAGAATTAATGAGATTATCTTCTTGTTCCTTTTTGCTGACTTATAACGATAATATATACTTTAAAGGTGGTATTAATTATAGAACAAAAAGTGGTTTTCAAATCGGTGCAGAATATTACATGACAAAGCCTCAAGAAACAAGAAATAATGTAGGCTACTTGTTTGGCTTCAATTTGGGGATTGGATTCTAAATGGTTTGTGTTATTTTGTGGTTTGATCTTTATAGAAAAAACTAACTCATCACCACTATATGTTGGTTGCCAATAAAATACAACTGTCTTCCGTTTTATTTCTATAACAAAACGACTCACCAACATGGACAACAGAAGAACATTTATAAAAAAATCTGCAGCACTCACCGTAGGAGCAAGTGCAATAGCTGGTGTTATAAATCCGGTAAACTCTAAAGCATCTATGAATCCACAAGCAAATGGAATCAATATCGTAGGACCAAAAGAAGGGTATACTTCAGAAATAGGAACGTTAGTATCGATGATGAATTGGATGAGAAACACTATGCTTAGACCTGTGTATGGAATGTCACAGAAAGATCTGGATTATCTACATGATGACAATTCTAACTCTATAGGTGCTATGCTAATGCACTTAGTAGCTACAGAAAGATTCTATCAGAAAAACACTTTTGAAGATGGGGTACATTTTGAAAAAGGTAAGAAAGAAGACAAGATGTATGATGTGGCATCTGACTTAGGAGATGTTGGAAGAGCAACTTTTAAAGGAAAAGAACTCGATTACTACTTAGATAAACTAGAAGCTTGTAGAGAATTCAGCTTTAAGAATTAGCTAAGTACGAAGATAGTTGGTTAGAAATTGTCGATACGCAATTCTGGGGAAGCCCGACTAATAATTATTGTAAGTGGTTTCATGTCGCCGAACATGAATCAAATCATAATGGACAAATAAAGTATCTAAAAAGTAGATTACATACTACTTAGACATTCTTTTACTCATCATCTTTTAAGTATTTCTCTAACGCTTTCATTGATAACCACATTATCCTAAACAGAAGTATCAAAAAAAATAAATAGAAAATAATTGTAAAAATACCCCAAACTGATAATGCTAAAGTTGGACTAAAAGCATCAAATTGCTTTAAAAAAATCATGTAATTATATTTAGAGAATTAATTCAAACAGTCAACAAATTAAACATATTTCAATTCTTACATTACAAAAAAATTCTTTTCTATTCAAAAAATTCAGGATAATGCAATCTCAGTTTTTGTCCGAATTCTAAAGCCCCTGCTTCTGTATAATGATTAGAGTCAAAGTATAACAACTTTGCTGTATTATACCATTTAAATATTAAGGTGTCGGAAAATATTATAGAAGAGAATTTGTTAAGATTAAGGCAAAAAACGCAGTCATAGCCGTAGCTATGATGAGTATTTTTAACGCAGAGATTGACTAATTCTATTATAATATAACCGACATTCTAATATTTAAATGGTATTAACTGACACCAGCACAGTATGCCTTATAAAGCCCATAATGTCGATATATTTAATGTCATTGCAGTCAAAATATTCGTTGCTATTCTAAACCTCTATCAAGAGGTAACGAAGCGGATTACACTGCTTCTTCGTTTGGAATTAGTTTATTTTAACTATTTGTTTGTCACCGCCTTCTTGTATCTCTCCACCTAACTGGACTATGTATGGTATTCTGGTATTCCATCAGTTTCATATTGTTTATCTGATAAGATTGTACTTACAGCGTCTCTATAGGTTTATACAACTTTTATTATCCAGATATGTTGATTCATTAATGAATAAGGTAACTTGCGTACTATGTTTATGAATGCTTCTCCACTTGCCTCAATAAAGGACCCCATTGCGGAGGACCTTGTCCGCTTTGAGAAGCACTTCAGACAGTCTATGAAGTCTAATGTCCCACTCTTAGACAAGATTACATATTACATCGTACAACGTAAAGGCAAGCAAGTCAGACCCGTATTCGTATTCTTAAGTGCCAAAATATGGGGAAATGTCAATCCATCTACTTATAATGCTGCTTCTCTTATAGAATTACTTCATACAGCTACTCTTGTACATGATGACGTCGTAGATGACTCTAATGAGAGAAGAGGGTTCTTCTCTATTAACGCCTTATGGAAGAACAAGATAGCCGTTCTCGTAGGTGATTATCTATTATCCAAAGGCTTATTACTTGCACTTGATAATGACGAATTTGACATACTCAAAATCGTATCTAATGCTGTTAAGGAGATGAGTGAGGGAGAGTTACTACAGATCGAAAAAGCCAGACGCTTAGATATAGATGAAAGTGTCTACTATGATATTATAAGGCAGAAGACCGCTTCTCTCATAGCTTCGGCATGTGGTGCTGGGACTGCATCCGTAACGGATGATAAAGAAGTTATTAATACCATGAAAAAATTCGGTGAGACAATAGGAATTTCTTTTCAGATTAAGGACGACCTTTTTGATTACGGTAGCGCTTCTATAGGTAAGCCAAGAGGTATTGATATCAAAGAAAAGAAAATGACTTTGCCTCTTATATATGCCTTGTCACAATCTGATAGAGCACAAAAAAAGCACATCATACACAGCATCAAAAAACACTCTACTAAACCCAAGGTGATCAAAGAAGTCATTCAATTTGTAAAAGATAAAGGAGGCCTTGAGTACGCCGAAGCTGCAATGCATGATTACAAAAATAAAGCACTCTCAACTCTTAAGGCCTTCCCTCCTTCTGATGCTAAAGATGCTATGAGAGATCTTGTTAATTTTGTTATTGATAGAAAGAAGTAAACTCAGTATAAAACAAAATATTCTTAACTAATGAATGTAGCAAGCTTCACTTTTAATGGCTTTTCTGAAAACACTTATGTACTCTCAGACGATAGCAAGCAATGCTGTATAATAGATCCTGGTTGCAACACTCCAGATGAAGAGTCTCAACTCATCGATTATATAGAATCCAATGGACTCACTCCAGTCAAGCTTGTCAACACACATTGCCATATAGATCACGTCTTAGGTAATAAATTTATCGCTGAGAAATATAATCTGCCACTTATATCTCATAAAGGAGAACAGATTGTGTTAGATAATATGAATAACGTAGCACGTATGTATGGCGTCGCTTATAAAGGCTCTCCTAACATTACAGAATTTCTTGATGAGGGTGACCTACTTAAGTTTGGTGATACAGAATTAGAAGTCTTATTTACACCTGGTCATTCTCCAGCATCTATTTCTTTTTTTCATAGAGCATCTAATCAATTGATCGCAGGTGATGTTTTGTTCCAGGGAAGTATAGGCAGAACTGATCTTCCTGGTGGCGATCATGCTACACTTATTGCAAGTATAAAAAGCAAGCTATTACCCCTAGGTGATAATGTGAAAGTCTATTGCGGACATGGTCCATCTACCACAATAGGAACAGAAAAAGCACATAACCCTTTCCTATAATAAGATTGCTTTTATAGCCTAAGATTATAGTAAAAGATCGCAGCCTTTTTACCTTTAAAGCTTCCCTCAAATGACATCATAAAAATTTTATCCTCTATAATATTTTGACAGTTCTCAGAAAGGTCAGTAATATAATCTACGTTCAATAACTCTCCAGACTCAGAGATTTCTATTCTTAGCTTTACTCTCTTAAAAGTGTTCTGCTCTTGAGGACACATCGAAAATGGTTCTCGAAATTCTTCATCTAACAATCTACTGTATTCTATTTCTAATTCTTTAGAGTTCATAGTCTCGACAAGTAACATTGGCTCTTGTCCTAAGGTACTTTGTGCTTTTTGTAGAGTTATAGACAGATCAGGTTTGACAAGAGTTGATTGATCTGCAAAGCCTGATGATTGAATATTAATTTTCTGGTTCATGTCTGTCAATGCCATGGCAAAGTAGCCTTCTTCATTCGTAAATGCACTATCGCTTTTTGTTTCTGTAGATACAAGAGCTTTACTTATAGGAAATCCTCCTTGATCATAGACATGTCCTTTTATTACTTTTTGTGATAACGGTGGCACACCATCTACTGCATTTATTTTTCGCTTGGTCCTTGATACATATCGGGGAGGAGCAGACGTTTCTTCAGCAAGCTTTTCGGGTTCTTCTGAGAAGCTAAGTTGGTCAGCATCGTTATCTTTAGTTGCTCTTTTCTTATACTTTTTAGTTTCTGGCTTATATGCAGCTTTGTCTTGCTGAGAGTCTACAGTCCTTGCTTCTGCTTTCGTCTTGGCCAGTATTGGTTGTTGTTCATCAACTGTAATTTCTGCATCTCGAATCAGTTCTTTCTGAGTTGATTCGATTTCTTCATTCACAATATTATCGTTTACTTCTTCACGTCCTGTGAGGGTTCCTGATCCCATTGTCTCATCTAACTCAGCTTCTGCTATAACATCCGTTTTTTCATTATCTATATTCTGAACTATCAAAAAAGAAAAGCCCAAAAGCAGTACAACACTTGCAGCAACTGCCAGTGGCTTATACCATGACAACCGCCTTACTTTAGTTGACTCGCTTAGAGTATATCTTGTGCTTTTGTCCACATCATTATCATAGATGCCTTCTATAGCATCCGCAAGAAAAGGGTCGTCGAGACTCGCTCGCTCAAGCGTCCACCTTTCCTTGTCTGTGATCGTACCACTGATAAGCTTCTTTAATAATATGTTGTAATCTTTATTATGATGCATTTTTCTCAATACATTTTTTGAGCATTCGGCGTCCATTTTGGATCTTTGATCTTATGGTAGACCACTTAATATTATTACTATCTGCAATTTCTTGATAACTCATTTTCTCAAAATAAAATGCCTTGATAATATACTTTTGTTTAGTGCTCAGCTTTTCTATACAATTATGTAAAGTCTTTTCCTTCTCGTTATCTACACTATCAGGATGGAATACTTGCTCAGAATACATAATCTCAGCAACTTCTTTTTTGTCTAATCGCCGGTTTTTCTTTCGTAGGACGTCAAAACAGTAATTCTTAGTCACCACATACAGCCACGGCTTGAAGTTATCAATTTTATGAGACAACAATTTCTTAGCTACTAACTCATAGACATTCATCATTCCATCTTGAGCATCAGTAGTGTTTTTCATATACTTCAGGCATGTACCGTATACCATAGGCATATAGGGCTCATACAGTTGAGCGACATCATCTTGCTCATTAGATTCCTGGTATCTCGCGATAAGCTCTTGCTCTGATATGTCTGATGACGCTTTCAACTGATAACGAATCTCCGAAAAATATAATTGATATCAATTATGTAATCCTACTTATTGCGACATCCTATAGGTGAAATACACATTGACTTCTATTTCAATTTAAAATAAAGCAAAAATTATGAAAGCACTATTCCTATCTATATTCTTACTTTTTTCCTTCTTTCTTCTTCAATCTAATAGCGCTTCAGTTCAGATACAAGGAACCGTTGTTGATAATGATAACATACCACTTGTCGGTGCAAATATTCAAGTCAAAGAGACATCTATAAGCACAATAACAGACATAGATGGCACTTTCAAAATTGATATGCCAGTAGGCAAGAAAGCTCTCTTCATTTCATACTCAGGTTATCAACCAAAAGAAATAAACGTAGTTAAAAGTAAATTACTCATCGTATTAGAAAAAAACAAATTACACCCAGATGTAATTTTATCCGATGAATACAATAAAGAGCCCAGTGGCTATATAACAGGATCATCTACAAAAGATAAATCAATCGTTGCTGCTTTCCGTAGTATGGAGCGGACATCTACATCCAGCACCTTAGGTACGCCTATGGCAGAATATAAAAGCTTCTCAGAACATGTTTCTATAGATCTCCCATCTGCTGGCCAAATGACCGCAGGAGAATGGAATGACCTTAATAACTGGGAAGATTGGAATAATTTAATAAATGAAGGTGAGTATAAGTCTATGAGTCGATACTGGGGTATTTATCCAGATGATAGGTACTCTGTCTTCATAACAAATAAAGAAAACTATCCTATTGTAAATGCACAAGTAGATCTAATAAGTAAAAGCAACAATATCATCTGGACCACCATGACAGACAATACAGGTAAGGCAGAGTTGTGGAATAATATTTCTGAAGACAAGCAAAAAGTCGACAAAATTAGAATATCGAAAAATGGCATAACTAAAAATATCAAAGAACCAGTAGCGATAGACCAAGGCACTAATCACATTAATACAGACCTTCCGTGTGTTGTAGATAGATCTGTAGATATCGCTTTCATAGTCGACGCAACTGGATCAATGGGTGACGAGATTAATTTTCTTAAATCAGAGCTGACTGACATCTTTGATAGACTAGCAGAATCGAATCATAAAACCAATTATCGTACAGCTTCTGTCTTCTATAAAGATCACAATGAAGATTATCTTACAACTATATCAGGATTATCGGATGACATCAGCAAGACTAATGATTTTATAAAAACAAAATCTGCTGGAGGTGGTGGTGATACAGAAGAAGCTGTAGAAGAAGGCATCCAAGAAGCTTTAGCATTAGATTGGAATTCTAATGCTACTGCTCGATTAGCATTTCTCATATTAGATGCAGCACCACACCATACTCCTGAGATAATAGAGAAGTTACAACTGCAGGTAACTGAAGCAGCTCAAAGAGGTATCAAGCTTATTCCCATTACTGCAAGTGGCATAGATAGGCAAGGAGAATTTCTTATGAAATATCTTTCTATAATTACAAATGGAACTTATGTATTTATAACTGATGATAGTGGGATCGGGGGTAGTCATCTTAAGCCATTAGTAGATAACTACGAGGTAGAAAAATTAAATGATCTTATCTTCCGATTAATACAGAATTATGGCAATGTAGAATCATGTCAAAACACTAAACGCAATGACGATAACATTAACGTAAATATCTTCCCTAACCCCGCTAGCGAATATATCAATGTAGAATTAAGTAATAATGCAGACAGAATTATCCTTCGGTCATCATCTGGAAAGATTGTATTGCAAGTCCAAGAACCTAAAAAAGGGATTAATAAAATCGGATTAGATAATCTCGTCGGTGGCTTATATACCGTTCAAGCAGAAAGTGGGAATAAGATTATATTCTCCAAATCTGTCATTATTATCAACTAATACGAAAAAGAGCTATGCTTAGAAATAATATTTTCTAATTATAACCCTTATATTTTTACCTTTATGCTATGCTTCTCTCATACCATACTCATGACAAAATAGAAGCTGGTACTGATGAGGCAGGCCGTGGTTGTCTGGCGGGACCAGTATTCGCAGCAGCAGTAATTTTACCGCGAGATTTCACGCATCCTTACCTACGTGATTCTAAGAAGCTGAATAGCATACAACGACAAGAGTATGCTGAGATCATCAAGTCATCAGCTATCGCATACTCTATTAAAAGTGTAAGGCCCAACAAAATAGATGAAATCAATATTCTTAACGCATCCATATTAGCGATGCATAAGTCTATTGCTGCGCTATCAGTTAAGCCAGAATTTATACTCGTAGATGGTAATAGATTTAAGCCGTATAAGAAGATACCTTTTGAGTGTATTATAAAAGGTGATGACAAATACTTTTCTATTGCCGCCGCTTCTATACTCGCTAAAGTAAGCCGAGATAATTATATGAAAAGGAAAGCTCGTGAGTTTCCTCACTACTCCTGGGAGTCTAATAAAGGCTATCCTACTAAGGCACATCGTGCATCTATAGAGGCTTACGGTATAACGCCTTTACATAGAAAATCATTCAGGTTACTGCCTGACCTAAATAAGACCGATTAATATGAATAATTAATTACTTTTGCCCCACAAAAAAAATACATTATGAGTCTTCTTACAGTAGGTACCGTTGCATTTGATAGTATAGAAACACCTTTCGGCAAAGTCGATAAAGTCATAGGTGGAGCATGTACATATATATCATGGGCAGCATCTTATTTTACTTATGATATCAGACTGACATCTATCGTCGGTAATGATTTTCCTACTGATGAGATCAAGCAATTAGAAGCTCGTGGTGTAAGTATGGAAGGACTTAAGGTTGTTGGAGATGGTAAGACCTTCTTCTGGGCAGGTAAGTATCATGACAACATGAATCAGAGAGATACCTTAGCTACAGACCTTAATGTCTTAGATGACTTCGATCCAGAATTACCAGAGAGTTATAAAGATAGCGAATTTGTTATGCTGGGTAACTTGACACCTGATATCCAGATAAAAGTTCTAGAGCAACTTACTAATCCTAAAGTTGTGGCATTAGATACGATGAACTTCTGGATGGATATCGCAATGGATAGGTTAAAAGTCGCTATAAGTAAAGTCAACATCCTAACGATCAATGATGAAGAAGCTCGCCAGTTATCTGGAGAGTACTCATTAGTTAATGCTGCAGAGAAGATACACGCAATGGGTCCTGAGTATCTTGTAATCAAAAAAGGTGAGCATGGTGCCGTACTATTCCATAAAGGCAAAATGTTTTTTGCTCCAGCTCTTCCACTTGCTGTTGTCAAAGATCCTACTGGTGCAGGTGATACCTTTGCAGGTGGATTTATGGGATACTTAGCTAAGACTGGAGAGCTAAGCTATGAGTCTCTTAAGACTGCGATAATCTATGGATCTGCTATGGCTTCATTCTGTGTAGAAGAATTCAGCTTAGGTAAGATGAAGACCTTAACTCAAGAAGACATTGCAGCTAGAGTTAAGCTATTTGTCGATATGAGCCAATTCTCCGTATAAGGAAACTGACTACTTATTTTATTGTGGTATTAATAAGTCCTTATACCATTTAAATTTTAAGGTGTCGGAAAAGATTATAGAAGAGAATTTGTTAAGATTAAGGCATGAACGAATGATTTCGTCGCAGACGAATCGAGTATAACAATACTCGAAATGAGTGAACCACGAAAGTGGGTGGGCTGAGTCATAGCGCTTGCTACCGCTGTGGGCGGCACACGTAATGATGAGTATTTTTAACGCAGAGATTGACTAATTCTATTATAATATAACCGACATTCTAATATTTAAATGGTATTACACATTTATGTAATTGGGCTTACTAATTTATGTGTAGATATGAAATAGGTTTACTTAGTTCAGTCCGTGCTGATTTTTCTTATACACCCATATCAAAAGAAAGAAAAATAAAAACATAGTTACTAAGACAATTCCTATTGCTTTTCCTTTTGTTCCCCAACTCTCTGGATTTCCTGAAGACATAATTTTATTGTTTTACTATTAAGACGCAAAGAAACAGAAAATATTAGAATGCTCTAAATACTTCTGCATTTCTCGGCTAACCATTTTTTGGCCTTATCATCTAATTGAGGGCTTAGTCTCTGTAAGACCGTTGCATGGTAATCATTTAGCCAATTTATTTCTTGCTTTGTCATGAGAGAAAAATTAATAGACTTCGTCTCTATCGGAAAGTATGTTATAGTCTCAAATTGCAAGAATCCATCATACTTAGATGGTACACATAAGATAAGATTCTCAATTCTTATACCGTATGCATTCTCTATATAATTACCTGGCTCATTAGAGGTAACCATACCGGCAACTATAGGTGTCTGAGCCCGAGTGGTTGTACCTGCCGATATACTTTGAGGTCCCTCATGGACATTAAGAAAAAAACCAACTCCATGGCCTGTACCATGAAGATAGTTCATACCAGAGGACCACAAATGTTGCCTCGCAAGTATATCTAATTGTGCTCCTGTCGTGCCCTCAGGAAAAATGGCCTGGCTGAGTCCTATCATACCTTTTAATACACATGTATACGCCTGCTTAACTTCTTCTGATGGTTGATCTAAGCTGATAGTACGTGTGATGTCTGTCGTCCCATCTAAATATTGCCCACCAGAATCCACAAGCAAAACACCTTCATTAGCTATGGTATCGCAGCTTTCTTTTTCTGGCTTATAGTGTATAATGGCTCCGTTGCCTTTATAGCCTACTATTGCATCGAAGCTCTCATCATGATAATGATCTTGCTGACTTCTATAGTATGCTATCTTACGGGCAAATTCAAACTCGGTAACACCTCCTTCTTCTAATTCAGACTGCAGCCACATGAAAGCATGGGTTAATGCGACGCCATCTCTCACCATACACTTTCTGTAGTTATCACACTCTACTTCATTTTTTGTGCCTTTTAAGTGAGGTATTATAGCCCTCTTGGCTTGCTTAATCTTAGCCCTTATCTTATCGTATAATGATACGCTTGTACTATATTTATCTACTAGTACAACAGATTCTTGATCTAATTTAGACAAGAAATCACTTATGTTTTTATAATCTTCTATATGTACCTTATCGTCACTCAGATGTCCAACTTCTGCATCACTCAATTTTGAGTTGTCTATAAAAAAATAGCATTTCTCTAATCCAATAATGAGATAAGATATAACTACTGGATTAAGCTTTATGTCAGAACCCCTAAGGTTAAGTACCCAAGCGATATCATCTAATGTACTTACAAGCGTATACTCTGCCTCAGCTGACTTAATAGCATCTCTGACTTGAGATAATTTCTCTGACCTTGTAAGACCACAATATTTTACATCATGAGAGAACGCTGCTGCAGAGGGAAGTTCTGGCCTGTCTTTCCAGATTTCTGATATAAAATCTACGCTCGTATTAATTGTTATTTTCTTAGGACTTAGGATTTTCTTTATCCTATCATATTGGCTCTTAGAGAAACACATTCCATCTATGGCAATTGTACTGCCCTCTGTTATCTGATCTCTCAACCAGTATAGATGTTCTGGTACTGAACGCTTAAGAACTTTATGTAATTCTATTCCCGTACCAGCAAGCTGTTCTTCTGCTTGTAAGAAGTATCTTGAATCTGTCCAAAGCCCTGCATTATCAAGGGTAACTATAATTAATCCAGATGATCCTGTAAAGCCAGATATCCACACTCTTGCCTGCCAGTGAGTTGCTACATACTCCGACTGATGCGGATCTGAAGAAGGAATAATACATGCTGTTATATTATTCAAACTCATATAATCCCTTAAATACTGTAATCTCTCCTTTATCATATATTAAATTATTTGCTAATGTATTACTTATTGATTTAAAGATTATTATATATTAATTATATTTTTAATATTTGGCATTGTTATTGTATTTAGTGGTTAGTATTACCCAATGACCGAACGCAGTAACCTAATTCATTGTTAATAAAATAATAACTCACTATGCTTCGACAAAATCTAAGTCAAAAAATGACTCAAAAGCTGTCTCCTCAACAGATACAGCTGATGAAGTTATTACAGATACCCACTGCTACTCTCGATCAAAGAATTCAAGAAGAGTTAGAAACTAACCCCGCCTTGGATGAAAGTGATGATGATGATACTACAGAGGTATATGACTTAGATAATACTGACGAAGGAAAAGAGGATGATGAGCAAAGTACAGATGACTTTGAGTTAGATGATTACATTGCAGAATATATAGAAGACGATCCTACAAGTTATAAAGTTAAGAGTGAGTCTATTCAAGACATAGAAGAGAAAACAATTCCGATTGCCTTAGAACATTCTTTCCACGACCATCTTGAAAAGCAGATCGGCATGCTTAATCTTAAGTCGGATAAGCAAGTCGCCATCGCAGAGCAAGTTATAGGCAGTATTGATATAGATGGATATCTAAGAAGAGAGCCGATAGCTATCATCGATGATCTAATGTTCACTCAGAATATCGAAGCTACCGAAAAAGAAATTATTGATATTTTAGGTCACGTTCAAAGATTTGATCCACCAGGTGTCGGTGCAAGAAACCTACAAGAATGTCTGATTCTTCAGATACTTGACAAAATAGAAAAAGAGCCTCTACTTAATAAGAAGCCTAAGAATATAGCTTATAAGATTCTGGAAAATCACTTTGATCAATTTACAAAAAAGCATTACCAGAAACTTCAGAAAAATCTGTTTTTATCAGAGTCAGAACTTAAGGATGCAATCGAAGAAATACTTAAATTAAATCCTAAGCCTGCGAGTGGTTTTTCTCACGCATCTATGCAAGGAAATCAATATATCGTTCCTGATTTTCTAATCAATAATAGAGATGGTGATTTAGATCTTACACTCAATAGTAAGAATGCTCCTGATCTAAGAATTAATGATCACTACCTTGATATGCTGAAGACTTATCAGGATACAACCAAAGGCAGACGTGCAGAGAGAAAGGAGAAAGAAGCAGTTATGTTTATCAAACAAAAGATAGATAGTGCTAAGTGGTTTATAGATGCAATCAAGCAGAGACAAGAGACACTACATAACACAATGTATGCTATCATGCAGTTCCAGTATTCTTACTTCACTACAGGTGATGAGAGAACTATAAGACCTATGATTCTTAAAGATATTTCCGAGATTACAGGATTAGATATCTCAACGATATCAAGAGTCGCTAATAGTAAATTTGTCCAGACAGAATTCGGAACGCGAAGACTTAAAGACTTCTTCTCTGAGTCTATAACAACTCAAGATGGAAAAGAAGTATCGACACTTGAGGTTAAGAATATCCTCAAAGACATCGTCGCTAATGAAAATAAAAAGAAGCCTGAATCTGATGAGAAATTAAAAGAATCTCTAAGAAGTAAAGGCTATAATATTGCAAGAAGAACCGTCGCTAAATACAGAGAACAATTAAGTATTCCTGTAGCACGATTAAGAAAGCAGTTGTAAGAAATAGAACTTATAAATATATATGGAAAGTCATTGTTAGAAATAGCAATGACTTTTTTTGTTTTTAAAATAATATATATATGATCTATACGTATCTTACGTTGTAAGTTGTATAGACATTCATTTAGAATAAAATCGCCTTAATTAAGCCAGATTAACAAATACATTACTCACATCATCATCTTGTTCCATTAGGTCTACGAGATCTAATACCTCATCGACTTGCTCATCAGTAAGTTCTTTCGTTATTGTAGGTATCCTTTCAAGTTCTGACTTTTCTACCTTCATGTTCTGCTCTTCGAGTGCACTTTGCATCTTACCGAAATCTTCGAAGCTAACGTATATCTTATACATGTCCTTCTCTTCTACGACATCTTCTTCTATAGATTCCAGTCCAAAATCTATCAACTCTAATTCCACCTCTTCAGAATCTGCTATGTTTTCTTTAAGAATATAGAAGACACCTTTACGGTCAAATAAAAAATCATGCATTCCTTGTGTACCTAATGATCCACCTTTTTTTCTAAAGTAAGATCTTACATTCGCTACAGTTCTCTGATTGTTATCTGTTGTTGTCTCTACTACGACGGCTACGCCATGTGGTGCCATGCCTTCAAAGATGGCTTCCTCATAGTTACTCGTATCCTTATCAGCAGCTTTCTTAATAGCACTTTCGATTCTATCCTTGGGCATCTGGACGGCCTTAGCGTTTTGGATCGCTCTTCTTAATAGAATATTGGTATCAGGATCAGGACCACTCGCTTTTACGGCTATTGTAATATGCTTACTCGCCTTGGAGAATTGCTTTGCCATCTTATCCCATCTGGCAAATTTTGTCGCTTTTCTATACTCGAATGCTCGTCCCATAATCTCTATTAAATTTACTTAGACTGCGAAAATAAAAATTATACACCTATCAATCATGTAATTAATCACTCACTTTAGAGCTTCTATCAAGAAAAAGAACCGTTTTTTGAGTTTTACACTAAGAAAAGCTGCCTTTCATGGGTTTTTTCTCCGATTTTTAATTTGTATGTTTGACTTGATTAAAGGCTCATAAAAAGTGTCTTGCCCCATATTTAAAAACATACTGTAGTCATTGGAAGAAAATCACTCTATATTCGAAAAGGAACTCCTTCCTCACATAGATGCCCTGAAAACATTCGCATTTCACCTCACATATGATGATGATGATGCTAATGATCTAGTCCAAGAGACTTACATGAAGGCGCATAGATTCATAGATAAATATATTTCGGGAACTAATGCGAAAGCTTGGTTGTTCAAGATTCTGAAAAACGCTTATATAAATCATTATCGTAAGCGTAGCAAACAACCGACAAGAGTAGACTTTGAGGATATCGTCAATTATCACGATAGCGACGACTCAAAAATCGCAGGTTACTTAGATCTCAGAGAGGAGCTGTTCGGTAATATGATGGGAGATGAGGTAACAAATGCCATCAATTCATTGCCCATAGATTTTAGAACAGTAGTCCTATTATGTGATGTAGAAGGCTTCACATATGAAGAAATAGCTAAAATCGTAGACGTTCCGATAGGAACCGTAAGATCTCGATTATTCAGAGCACGTAATATGCTCAAAGAAAAACTTAAGTCTTATGCCTCAGTAATGGGTTATGAAGACAAAAGAGGAAAAAATAAAAAGGTAACCAAGTCAAAGGAAGAAGAAGAATAGGTTTTTAGTTATTCTTTTTGGTTACACATCGTATATCGCAGTCCATCAGTTTTAAGTGAAATTTTTTAATTATTCGTAGTTTTTTTATAAAAAACAAAGTGAAAATGGAAAATATCTATACAGTTCAGCAGATAGAAAACAAAGTGAATCTCTACTTTGATAATGCATTAAACGAAAAAGAATCTTCGGATTTGCTTAATCAAGTGAGTATCAATCCTACTTGTTCTCAGATTTTTAATCAGGAGAAAAAAAGTAGAGAATTTATCAAAAGTAATGTCTCACGATTCACCGTACCTACAGACTTCATACAGACGATTAAGAATAAGATTAATCTTTAGCTCAGTTACAAGCACCTACTTCTAAACTTTTATATACTCGGTGTCTTGACCGATTAATCTCCCCTATCTCCGTACACAATGATTGACAAACTCGAATCTATCCAGAATCACTTCTACACTGTAGAAGAGCGACTTTCTGACCCCAATGTCGTATCTGATATGAAGGCCTTCTCTAAACTCAATAAAGAGTACAAGGGCCTTCAAATAATCGTAGAAGAATACAGAAACTATAAAAAAGTCAAAGCCGGTATAGACAGTGCTCAGTCAATGCTCTCCGATAAGGATCCTGACATGCAGGACATGGCAAAAGAAGAATTAAACATTCTCAAGCCGCAATTAGAAGAGATAGAAGAAAACTTAAATCAACTTCTTATCCCTAAGGATCCGACTGATGAGCTCGATGTCTTATTTGAGATCCGTTCTGGAACTGGTGGTGATGAAGCCAGCCTATTCGTAGGAGATCTATATAGAATGTATACTAAATTTTTTGATAGCTGTGGGTTTAAGGTAGAAGCAGTATCTATTAATGAGGGTTCTGTAGGCGGCTATAATAAGATAACCCTGGAGGTATTCGGCTCTGATGCCTACGGTAAGTTAAAGTTCGAATCTGGAGCCCACAGAGTACAGAGAGTCCCTAAGACAGAATCGCAAGGTCGTGTACACACATCCGCAGCCACAGTTGTCGTCATGCCGAAGTATGAGCTGGAAGATATCGATATCAGAAAAGATGACCTCAAGGTAGACACCTTCAGAGCAAGTGGAGCAGGTGGACAACACGTTAACAAGACAGAATCTGGTGTCAGGTTTACACACCTTCCTACTGGTATCGTATCAGAAAGTACAGATTCTCGATCTCAACATAAGAATAGGGAGATAGCTATGCAGAAACTCTATCAGAGAATCCAAGAAGCTCAGCAGCAAAAGGTCTACGCAGAACAAAAAGAAAAAAGAAAATCTCTCGTAGGAAGTGGTGACAGATCTGATAAGATCAGAACCTACAATTTCCCTCAGAACAGAATGACAGACCATAGAATCAACCTTACCCTATACAGTCTTGACAAAGTTATGGATGGTCAGATAGGGGAAATAATAGAAAAGCTGCAGATCGCCGAGAATGCAGATAAGATGGTAGAGGAGTAAATCTTAGTTTAGCACTTTATTTTCATGCTCTATTAACATGCAGTTCAACTTATTTTGAATTAGTTTTAAAAAGCTATATCCCAAAAGTGTTTTCTCTATCTTGACTTTTAGACCGGGCTCTCCGAAGTTTGATATGCGTATACCTGATAGCTCACAATTAAAAGTTCTGGAATACTCTGACTATACCATCAACTTAGATGGTAGATTATCGGGATTTGCTCGTGTAGAATACAAGGGTCAGAGAGGGAGGAATCTTGAGAGTTATTTGAATTTTAATTAAGTCTTAGAAAAGAATAACCCATCTCTTTCTTCATCTTTTGCGGAATTCATTCTCTTCCCTTAAAAAGGAAGAGTGGTTGTTTTGCTTAGAGGTAGTATCAATGTCCATTAAGATAAAGTAGTTTTCAAGTGCATTGAATCGAGGTTACAGCTTGATCGTCGAGGTCTGTGACCTCGATGTATTACACTCGTCATATTTTGTATTTTTATTATTCATCATAATCCTTTTCAGACATTTTGATTTACCTACTATTTCGCTTTTCTTTTTGTGTTTCTTGCATATGTTTCAAGTGCATTGGATCGAGGTTACAAACCTCGACCATCGTGGGTCGTTGAACTTTATCACTCATCAGGAATATTTAGGATTTCGAGATGTTGTTTCATTTCCCAAGTGATTTCCCTGCTCCATAAAACTCTTAATTCATCTATGAAATATTTTTTTCGTAGAGGAATCAAAGAATAAAGAAAAGTACCTCCGCAGTCGTCAAACTTGCCAGAAAGAAGTTTTGATACAATAAGGTGTGCAGATGAATGTATTTTAAATTTACCAAATATTAAAGCTGCAGTTGATAGAAATTCGTATTCTTCGCTCAATGAGAATAATACTTTTAATTTCGCTACATAAGAATTAAATAGTTCCTTGTCTCTATTCTTTGTTGTTTGAAACACATTATATAGTTCATCTATATCATTAGAATCTTTAATGAAATTGTAAATGCTATCTATGTCAAATTTCTTATTTTGGTTTCCCATCTCTTATCCATTGTTTATATAGTTTCATAGCTTCTTGACTGTTGTCTCCTTTGATATCTTTTGACCTTCCCTTTCCTGGTGATTTTTGCTTAACCTTATGCCAATAATCCCAAAACCTTTTGTCTTTAATACCAAAATCTCTATCTCTTACTTTCTTACTTCCACCTTTCATCATATCGACAATATTCTTCGCTTTCTTTCCACCCTTCAAAAATTTACCTGGACCAGGAGCTGTTCCTGTAATAGGAGTCGCATCTCTTTCGCTTCCATCTCTTAGCGTTTGGGTAACGGAATAATCTTCCAAAGGATTCCAAATTCCTTCTTCCCTTGTTTCCATCACATCAATTGGAGAGACCATTGAAGCTGTCATTATTCCAAACTCAGCATCATCAGATATAGAACTGTGATTTATGTTGTTTTCAATAGCAAATGTTCCATCCGATTGTTCAACTATGTTATTCTTTGCTCCTCCCTTAATCAACCACTGGAAAAAGTTATGTTTCAATTTGATATCATTCTCCTCTGCATATTTTCGTGCTGCAGCTTCGGTTTCAAATAGTCCATCAGGATCTATATATCTGAGTGGATTATTAAAAGCATATCTGTAAGGTGTCCATCCTGGAGCTTCATCTGCCAGCGGATCGACACTCGTAAACCTCCCTATAGCAGGATCATAATACCTTGCTCCATATTCATAAATCCCCAATCCCATCTCACTATTCAATTCCTTACCATTATACTTATAATCATTCTCACTCATACCTTGCTTAGACCACTCACCATACATGGACATCCCGAAAGCATAATATTGATTATTCTGCAAGATATCAAGACTGTTGTTATTTTCTTCATATAGGATTCTTGTATTGCCTAAGTGGTCTCTTAGGGCATACTCCCAATGGAGTGCATTATCTACTTGTCGGACTTGTCCTTCTGCGTGATATACGACATAGCCATCAGGATCGCTCTCTGTAGAGCCGTGGTAGTCCTTAGAGGTAGGAGTGCCGTCTATGGTAGTCGTCTTTCTTATTTTCTCACCTGCCGCTGTGTATGTCCATTCTACCATATCTGTGCCTTTGGTGGCGATATAGGGTAGGTTGAGATGATTGTAGGTGTAGATGACGCCCTTATCAGTGTCATTGCTTAGGTTACCGTTAGCATCATAACTGTATGCTGTTGTGCTGTTCTCTATGAAGCCATTCTGTGCCATAGTACCGATCGTCGAGGTCTGTGACCTCGATGCATTACACTCATCATGTTTTCTATTTTCACTATTCATCATAATCCTTTTCAGACATTTTACCTTGACTACTATTTCGCTTTTCTTTCTGTGTTTCTTGCATATGTTTCAAGTGCATTGGATCGAAGTCGGGAGACTTCGAATTTCTACGTTTAACCTAATTAATAATATTTTTTTTTGTAATGTATAATCATTTTTTTAAACAAAGCTCCGCCATGAATCTCCTTGTATTGACAAACCCACATTGGTTGCGTAAGAGGATTTATCAATCCAATGAGCTTCTTGCCGCCCACTTGACTTATTGAAAAATTGTCAATACACCCTCATTCCTATTTCCTATTGTTATTTATCTATTCATTTTAAAAATCCTCTTTAGTTCTTCGCCTCTATACTTTCTGCGTTTCAAGTGCATTGGATCATAAAACCTGGACTTTACGATTTTTTATCCTCCTCTATCCTAACAAAGTCCCTAAAATTCTCTCTCGTAATAATATATCCAGAAGCATCATATGCATCCATAAAAGTCTTAGATAGTCTTGCCTTTCGATTTGGGTTCCACTTAAACTCATAAGCACTAAGTTGTCCTGCGTTATCTTCTACATAATCTATCTCTTGCTGCTGTGTGCTTCTCCAAAAATATGATCTTGATAGACTGCGACTATAGTTATTTCGTTTTACCCTTTCTGATATGAGGAAATTCTCCCATAGTGCACCTATGTCATCTCTCAGATTCAGATCATTAAAGTTACCTATGATCATATTCCTTAGTCCGTTGTCATAAAAATAAATCTTCTTACTTTTTTTAATTTCATTTCTAAGGTTACGGCTATAAGCATTGAGTTGATATATCACATATCCCTTTTCTAATATGTCAATGTAGCGCTTAACAGTATTCTTATCTACGCCAACAATTTGCGAAAGCTCATTGAGGTTAACTTCTGATCCAACTTGATAGGCTAAAGCTTGCACTAAAGATTCTAAGACTTTAGGCTTTCTTATTTCTGCATAAGATAGGATGTCTTTGTATAGATAATTATTGACAAGGTTATTAAGAATCTCTACTTCGTCACCAGGGTTGTTAAGTACGTCAGGGTAGAAGCCATATCTCAATCTTAATCCCAGCTCTTGTTCTGCTTTGAGGTAACCTACTTTATCTTCATACTCTTGCCAGCTTATAGGTAGAAGTTCATATTGCCACTTACGACCAGTTAGAGGTTCATTAAGTGTGTGAGATAATGTAAATGAAGATGAGCCACTGATCCATAGTTGTACATCTGAAAAGTGATCTGTAATTATTTTTAAGGTCAAACCAATACCTTCTATTCTTTGTGCCTCATCTACAAACACAATTTTCTTATTACCTATAATTTGTCTTAGTTTCTCAGTATTGGGTTCTTTAAGAATCGTTCTCACTGTAGGGTCGTCTCCATTGAAGTAAAGATGATCATGACTCCCTAAGAATTGTTGTATCAAAGTAGTTTTACCCACCTGCCTAGGACCTATAACCATAATGGCTTTGCCCTTGCCGATCTTAGATTCAATTACAGCGGATAAAATTCTATTAAACATTAGGTTTTTATACAAAAATATAATAAAAAGTGAACATAATCACCTAAAAACATAATATATGGTGAATACAATCACTTTTAAACATAATATATGGTGAATAGAAGATATAATAATACATCTCTCACTTTCGCGGAATTCATTCTGCATCCTAAAAGAAGAAGAAAATTTATCTGTAATTTGAGTGTCCAACAAAATCTTAGAAATCCTATAATCGTGAAAATCCTGGTTCTGACAATTTACTAACTATACCCTGCCGCCTGCAGCTCAAACAACTCGGCATACAGACCCTTCTTCTCTACTAACTCTTCGTGTGTACCCAACTCTAATTTCTTACCATCCTTTAGGACCATAATCCGATCTGCCATTCTTACTGTGCTGAATCTATGAGAAATGATGACAGATGTTTTTCCTTCTGTGAGGGCTATAAATCTCTGGAAGGCTTCGTACTCTGCACGGGCATCTAATGCTGAAGTCGGTTCATCTAAGATCATAACCTTGGCGTCTTTCATATAAGCTCTTGCGAGGGCTATCTTTTGCCATTGTCCACCAGAGAGTTCTTTTCCACTTTTAAATCTTCTGCCGAGTTGTTGCTCGTATTTCTTTGGGAGGTTTTCGACAACATCGGCGGCAAGGCTTTTTTCGGCGGCAGATTCTATCATGGGGGTATTTTTAATTTCATCTATTTTGCCGACAGCGATATTCTCTCCTATGGTAAATTCATACCTCACAAAATCTTGAAATATAACACCAAAAAATTGCTGGTACTCTGCTCGATTATAATGCCTTACATCTACACCATCAAGATATATTTCTCCTTGAGTAGGATCATAGAACCGTAAGAGTAATTTAATCAATGTCGTTTTGCCAGATCCATTCTCACCTACAAAAGCCATCTTCTCTCCTTTCTTAATCTTAAGGTTGAGTCCACTTAATACTTCTACATCTGCTCCTGGATAACTAAAGTGTACATTCCTAAATTCAAAACCTTCTCTAATCTCAGTAGGCAATACTTTAATGTCAAAATTGACATCTTCTGTTATTTCTAAATCTATAAATTCGAAATAGTCTTGCAGATAGAGAGCACTCTCGGATATCTTCGTAAATCTTGTAAATACATTCTGTAAACTATTCCTCAATCTATTAAATGAACTCGATAAAAATGTCAACTCACCGATCGTAATAATACTCGCCACTGTCTTAATGATAATCATCACATAAGCGCCATAATAACAGACAACTCCTAATATATTAAACAGGCTTCCCCAAGCAGTTCTATTGATGGCGAGTTTCTTATTGGCGTTATAATAGTTATCTGATAATCTTCCAAAACGCTTCGCTATAAAATCTGCTATGCCGAAGAGCTTAACTTCTTTTGCGGTTTTATCATTGGCACCGATATATCTTAGATAGTCCAGTTCTCGACGCTCAGAAGTCCAAGATCGGGATAGAGAATATGATGCAGAACTAAACTTAAACTCATTAATAAATGCCGGTATTACAGAAGCAACTAATAACAAAATCAACCATGGCTCATAGACGATAAGACCTATCATAAGCGAAGTAATCATGATGATATCTTGGAATTGGCTCAGAACATTAGACATCAGATTAATTCTACTAGCTGTCTTAGATCTCGCCATATTGAGTTTGTCGTAGAAGTTTGGGTCTTCGAGATCTTTAAGTTCTACTTCTTTTGTTTTTCTGATAAGTTTGACTGAAGAGTCGTTAGAATATTTGTCTCCCATAAGCCCATCCGTTAGTCCTACTAATCTTCTGAGAAGATCTGAACTGATAGCAAGCGCAACCTCTATAGCAACATACATCCATAGTGTGTCCATAGACTTTGTCTCAAGACTTGCTTGCAATATGACTTCATCTACAATAAGCTTTCCTACCCATAAGAGTAGTATCGGAATTCCCGAAGACAACAATCTTCCGATTATATTAATCCAAAAAAGACTCCTACCACTCTTTCTAATTTCCGCTAAGAATCTAGGTACATACTTCAGAGCAGATAAACTCTGTGATACTGATAATTTATTTTTTGAACCTAAAGGTTTAATGGTGGGTCTTGGCATAGATGGTTTGTCCTATATCTTTAAACGTTAAGTTGCAATTATGTTCAATGATAAGAGACTGGATAAACTGAATCTAGAAGCACTTAAGATTATTAGGATGCCAATACAACTTTAAGGATTACAATTAAGCACATCAATCTATTTTTACAATCTTATTTTCATAAATAACTTGTCCTCTTTGTGTAACGCTATACGGATATAGCCCTGCAGTGTAAGTGCCCATATTTAAAGTAAATGATGGGCTGTTAGACACATCTATATCGTGCATTAATCTACCATTTAGATCATAGACTTTAATTACTGTATTATCACCAAAGCTTGATGGTGCTGCATCAAATGTTATCATTGAGTTTACTGGATTAGGATATACTTTTAGTTGAATCTTCAGATTCTCATTTTCTACATTCGTTACTATCGTCGTATCGCAATTACTGTATGTTTCTTGTATTCTATAATGTGGATATTCTGGTAGAGTGGCTCTAAAGTTATACGTCCACTCTCTGAGCTCAATGTCGTGTTGTCGGAAGTCACAAGACTCACCATAACCGTCAGGATTATGAACGGTAGATAGCAGCCTTGATGATGCCCTCGATGATACAATGATTTTATTATTTGGTGTTAGTCTCTGAGTTGCAAAACTCACTGGATATATCCACATATATCTACCATCCCATTCCTCGACATATGTCACTGGATCATCGTCAGTTTCTAATTTACAAATATCGAGTTGTCTATAATATAGATAAGAAGAGAGATAGATGAATCTACTGTTAGGTGAAAAAGCACATCCATAGACAATATCAGTATCATCTTGTAATTCGTAATCTATAACCTGAGGATTATGCAAGGTACCAGTACACCTATCAAAATCCCATAGATATACTTTATTATTCTGAGAATTAACGAGACAATATTTATTGCCGTCAGGCGAAAACACACTCTGACCATTGATATAATCTGAAAGCACAATACCAATAGAGAAGCTATCTATTAACTCTATTCCATCTTCAGTCAGTAAAGCTCTATAGTAAAGATCACTATAAGCCTTAGCACATACTATCCACCAGTCTGTTCCATTACAATGTGGGGCTGCTTGCATTGTGCTATACATCATAGTATCTGATGTGAGCGTTATTCCTTTGTCTATCATTGCTCCTTTTCCATCCTGTTCTCTCATATCTATGGTACTATATCTCCATCCTACAGAAAGAGAAGTCAGTGCTGGATCATAACTTTCATAATTTAAGTGAGTAAGATAGTATAGACTATCATGACCTGGTTGCGGTAGCGAAAGTATACATTGAGGTATAGATAGGTCCTGCAATCCTACATAGTCCGCTCTTGGAGAAGGGTTAAAATTGGTGGAATTATATAATGTATCATGATCCTTGCTCATAATAGAGAGACCGTTAGTATAGAATTGTAAGTCGCCGTTCTTGTCACACATGGACACGGAACCTCTTGTCATCTCTATTTTACTCGCAAATGCAACAGTATCTATATTCCTATTAGAAAAATCTAAGCCTGCTACAAAGTCTGAAATATAATGATAACCCATTATCCAAATATTATCGTGATTATAATAACTTTCCGTTCCGCAATCGTCGTTAACAGTTATACTCTCAGCTTCTACTACTACACTTCCATCATAATATTCTATTTCTAAACTTGCATTATAAATACCCGGCGTTTTATACTTGATGATTGGCTTACTAGCATTTGTGTATTCTGGTATTCCTCCTGGAAAGTGCCAGCTATAGTCTGTACCAACATAGTCATTATCTACGTTGTAGGTGACATATTCATTTGGACAAATATTTGATTTATCGCTCTTGATTTTTGCTAATGGTTCTGAAAAATCTACTATAGCTATATTGTTTATTTTCTTGGGATCTATTATATCGTAATCCGTACTAAAAATTCCTCCACATAAGTATTTATTATCAGGTAATTGTTCTGCTGCAAATATCCTGAGATGATTTTTTCTCTCCCAAAAACCATTTTTTTCCAGTCTCATCCCATCATTAAATGATGAATAGAAATTTAGATTATTCATTGAGTAAAATGTACCTGGGCTTGAGCCTTCCTCATCCATATTCAGTTGTACCCACGAGGTATCTTTCCATTCGTAGCTCACTACATCAGAACCTATTTCTTCGCTACAAAAAAGCCTCTCATCAGTCACAGAAAGCACTGGGCCATAATAATTATCAAATTCTTTATCTGACAATAAATGCCATTCTGTATCTCCATCCTTCTTAATATATGACATCTTGGGTGAAGGCCAATCTTCCATAACCACAACCGTATTTTCATTCCATTTAACTATGTCCACTAGTTCTTTATTATCAAAAATTGAAATGGTATCTGGAGGCAGATCATAAATTCCTAGCTGAGTGCCGTCCCATGTAAATGGATCTTCACTATCGTTCCATAGAATGAGTTTATCATCTATGACTTTCATATTATCAATTAAGTTTTCTATTAAAGTCCTGTAGAAAGGCCTCCAAGTGGTACCGTCCCATTGAATGACAGGAGCATTTCTATAATCTTTCCAGTTCCTATAGCCGATAGCATATAGTTTTCCATCATAAGCTATCATCTTATGGATTTCTTGAGAAAGATCTTTTATAGCATCAGTAAATTTCTCTCCATCCCAAAAGACGACATTAGGATTAAAGAGGCTATCTGCATAATAAAACGAACCTGCAATAGCGTATCCATCCATATACTCACATATACTCTCGACAATAGGATAACTCCAATAACTCTTAAAAAAAGTTCCTCTTACATTACCAATATTCTTAAATTTATTTTCAGAAAATTGAGCCAGTGAGGGATAATACTCATCATCTATAGTCATAAAGTCACCGCCTATATATAGATCACCAGCTTGTTCTTTAATAACGTTAATTATCGGTTCGTGATCTCCGTTGTATTCTTTTAATGTGAAATCTGTGGAGATAATAGTAAGATCGCTATCAAGAGTTATAATCTCTAAAATACTCGCTATCCTATCATATTTTGTTGCACATTTCAGCTTTCCATTCTGTACATACAGCTTCTCTATTTCCAATTCTGATTTCTGAATCCACCTATCATTTTCAAGAATGTAGATGCCTCCTTCACTATATCCACAATACATTTTGTTTTCATACATCACTAATGAATTGACCACTCCCCTATCAGAATTTAATAATGATGGCAATGTGTGCCACTCTCCATTAACATGATAAGATGCTGTATGAATGCTATTAGGCTCAGTATTTTGTACCTGACCCCATGCCCATAATGTGTCTCCTTGTACAAATAGATTAGATGGCTTATCTGTATTCTTTAATCCTGTATCTGACCAATCCCTTCCATCCATTTTTGTAACACCACTATGAGTTACACCATCTATGCTAAACAATGCTCCAGCAATATATAAGATATCATTATGCCAGACCATATCAGTTACGTTATTAGCCTCTTGCTCTTTTCCAAATCCGTACCAAGCTTGCCCATCATATCGAACGATATCATAGATAGGATCAGGACCAGCTATTTCAAAATTACCAGACACATATAATTGATTATCGTGTATTTCTATATCTGATACTTGACCTACGATATTATTAGGAATAGCGTACCACTGACCGTCTTGTAGGTAGGCTATGTTATTAGCATCAACTTGATCAATATTATCAAATAATCCTCCGACATATAATCTATCGTTACTTTCATCAAAGGTGATACAATTGATTCTGCCATTTAGCGTGAGTCCATTACCTAATGGAGTAAATTTTTGAGAATTAGCTAGATAAGAAAATAGTAATAATAGAAAAGTAAATAGAGTCGACTTCATAATAATGATTTGCTTCCTAATTTAAGAATATTAAACTTAAAGCCATTTCAACTTAAGTTACTATCATCTTTAATGTCGTGGAGATACAGATGGTTACATTACAACAAGTCTTATTATTCCTATTACTACCTCCCCATATGCACAAGTAACACACTTATATCCGAAGGAGATACTCCACTGATCCTCGAAGCTTGCCCTATCGTTCTTGGTTGTATCTTATTGAGCTTTTCGCGGGCTTCCGCAGACAGAGATTGTAGTCCGTCAAATTGAATGCCCTTTTTCAGTTTGACATTTTCTAAGCGTTCCATTTTATTGGCCATATCTTGCTCCTTTTGGATGTAGCCTTCGTACTTAATATTGGTCTCTGCGATGCCTACAATTTCATTATCATAATTAGATAAAAAATCACTTAACGCAGGGATGTGTTTTTTCATTTCTAATAAGCTGACTTTTGGCCTTGCTAGTACATTCAATACTTTCACTTGTTGCTTAAGGGTAGCAGAACCTATCTCTTCAAGATATGTATTGATCTGGTCTGGAGTAACACCAGTTTTTTCTACGAATTTTCTTATCTCTTTGAGGTGATCGCTTTTCTGATTGACCCTTTCCATCCTATCTTCTAAGTTGAGAATACCTACTTTCTCCGCAAGTGGCGTCAACCTCATATCCGCATTATCTTGCCTTAGTAGTATTCTATATTCTGCACGTGATGTAAACATGCGGTAAGGTTCGTTAGTCCCCTTATTCACAAGATCATCGATGAGTACACCTATATAAGCTTCAGATCTTTTAAGTATAAATGGATCTTGTTCGTTGACTTTTAAGTGAGCATTGATGCCTGCCATATAGCCTTGGCAGCCTGCCTCCTCATAGCCCGTGGTACCATTAATCTGTCCCGCAAAAAATAGATTCTCGACAAGCTTAGTCTCTAAGCTTAAGTCCAATTGTGTCGGTGGAAAAAAGTCATACTCTATAGCATATCCAGGTCTAAACATCTTCGCATTCTCAAAACCTTCTATTTTCCTTAGTGCTTTATATTGTACTTCCTCTGGTAGCGAGCTCGAGAATCCATTGACATAAATCTCGCATGTATTTCTTCCTTCAGGTTCTACAAATAATTGATGTCGATCCTTATCTGCAAATCTGTGAATCTTATCCTCAATACTCGGACAATATCTTGGGCCAAGCGCTTTTATACGTCCATTAAACATAGGAGATCTATCGAAGCCTTCTTCTAAAGTCTTATGTACATCATCATTAGTAAATGTGATATGACATGGCACTTGATCCACAAGAGGTGGGGTATCTGTAAAAGAAAATCTCTGAGGATCTTCATCACCAGGCTGCCTTTCCATTCTATCCCAATCGAGGGTTCTTCCATCTACCCTTGGCGGTGTTCCAGTCTTCATTCTTCCTGTCTCAAAACCCTCTTCAGCTAACTGTCCCGTAATACCCGTAGCTGCTCTCTCTCCCGCTCTTCCTCCACCGAATTGTTTTTCTCCTATGTGTATTAATCCATTAAGGAATGTTCCATTAGTCAATACTACTGACTTAGAATTAATCTCCAGACCTATACTTGTCCTTACGCCAACACATCTCTTATCCTTAATAATAAGTCCTGTGATCATCTCTTGCCAGAAGTCAATATTCTCGTTTGACTCAAGATGCTGTCTCCATAGGCTCGCAAATACGGCACGATCACTTTGTGCACGTGGACTCCACATAGCTGGTCCTTTGGACTTATTGAGCATACGGAATTGTATCATCGTAAGATCTGTAACAATACCACTGTATCCACCGAGAGCATCTATCTCTCTTACGATCTGACCTTTGGCCACTCCACCCATTGCTGGATTACAACTCATCTGAGCTATCGTCTGCATGTTCATGGTAGCCAATAAAACTTTACTACCCATATTGGCGGCTGCGACTGCGGCTTCACAACCTGCGTGGCCAGCACCTACTACTATGACATCATATTCTGGAAACAAATCAATATTATTTTACTGCAAAGGTATGTCATTCCTACAATTAATTCTGAAGCATCGAGAGCACTATAAGCACGAAGGTATGCTAAGCGATATATCAAGCCAAACTTATAATCTTCAACAAGAAATAATCTACATAATCGTTTGTATTACTGATAGTTAACTTAAGTTTTGCTTTGTTTATGATAGCATTAAGAAGTTAAGGCACTGTTTTTGATTCTTTTATAAATTAAGAAAAACATTAATATGAAAGTATTTATTCTTAGTGTTATATGCCTAATTCTCTTCTATACACCTTCTTGGGGTAATTCAAGTCTTGATTATATTAATAAGTACAGCCACATCGCCGTTGCAGAAATGCACAACTCAGGAATACCCGCAAGTATTAAAATGGCTCAGGCTTTACTTGAATCTGGAGCGGGTAAGAGTACATTAGCAAGAGAAGCTAATAATCACTTCGGCATCAAATGCGGTGGACAATGGAATGGTGATACCTTCTACAGAGTAGATGATGATTATCAAAAAGGTAAACTGATACAAAGTTGTTTTAGAAAATTCAAACATGCGGAAGAGTCATACTCTGCCCATACAGACTTCTTAGTAAATCAAAAGCGCTATGCGTTCTTATTCAGTATCGATAAAAGCAATTATCAAGGCTGGGCACAGGGTCTAAGAAAGGCAGGCTACGCTACTGATAAAGCCTATCCTCAAAAGCTTATAAGCATCATCGAGAAATACCGTCTATATGAACTGGATGAAGGATACCCAAGTGAGATATATGCATCAGTAGATACGCCTCAGAAGGCAACTGAAACTAAACGTTCTACTAAAAGAGGTAAACATAAAAATGACTTCTCTATCAAGAATACTGAAAGATCAAAAAGTAGGAAATCTTCTAAGCGAAGAAAATCTAATTCTAAAAGAAAGAGATCTTCATCTAAGCATTACCATATCGTAGAGAATAACGAATCCATAAGAGATATCGCAAAGGCATATAAACTAAACGAAAACTCGCTCAGATTAAGAAACAGATTACCTAAAGATGCAGAACCTCTCGAAGGTGAGAAAGTTTACTTACGTAAAAAAATAAGCCTCTTACGTAGGCCGGAATTTGTTCGTGTAACTGAGGGGAACGCTATAGCATCTTCAGATTATATATTCTAACTTAGCAGAAGACATAAACTTTATATATCGTGAAGAAGTACCTGATTGTATTATCGTTCTTTATATTATCCACGGCATTAATATCTCAAGATGATACTGGAGAAAGAATAACTGGTTTTTATTTTGGCCCCAAAGCTGGACTTACAATGGCTAATCAAAATTGGGATGGTTATGAACGTCGACCACTATTTAGTTATCATGGTGCTATCTTTATGGAAAGCTTTGATCCATATTATAGAGGATCATTATTCATGCAATTAGGTTATCAAAATCGTGGTAGTTCACTTACAATTAATAATCTATCTGGTGGTTTTAATTTTTCTGAAGGCTTGACCTTTAGCAACCTTGCCGTAACAATAGGTGCTAAGAAGCGATTGCTCATTACGTCTATAAGTAGTACACCATATTACTACGTAGGTGTAAGAGGTGAGTATAATATTTCTAATAATACACAGGACATCCAAGAACGGTTTTCTTCTTCTGCTGCTTCCCTATTCTATCCATTTCCTACTTATGTCAACGACTTCGTTTACGGTATTACATTTGGTGGTGGGTTCGAGTTTGTCGGTTCTGAGTTTGTTTTTCCTGCTATAGAGTTTACCGTAAGCCCTGACCTTTCTTTTCAGTATAGATCTCCCGATGGTATTCCTGTGGTAAATCCTTTTAATGGTCAGCCGACTACATTACCTGAAAGAAAAATACGTAACGTTACCTTCGAGGTTTCACTTATCCTCAAATTTAAAAGAGAAGTTATTCTTCTAGACAGATAAAGCTTACAATAATTAAAAAAGTGGCAACCAAAATAAATTGATTACCACTTTACTAATGAGAGTTTGTTCCGTGTTTTCTTTATTTATCAACGAGCTGAATTATTGACATCTCCTACTTTAATGGCTCTAATTGTTAGTTCTGTAAGTGGAAATAGTGACTTGGCAAATGTCAACTCGGTCTGCGGTACATATGCAAACCCGGATCCTTGAACTGATTCTATATTAAACTTCCACGAAGATGACTGTGGTAAGGAGCTATATATTCCTAATATTAATTTTCTTGACGTAATTAAATCTCTTGCAGTTATGGCATTATCATTATTCATATCTGCTGCCTCGATTTTACATTCATCATCTAAAAGTTGCTGACCTAAGATATGTCTTTGAGTAAGTACGAGATCCAAAGTACTCACACCATTGAGATAATCTTCTTTTTCTATTTCTAATATAAAATTATTAGTACTAGGAATATCATTAATAGCTGCCACACAATTTAAGAAAGAAATAAGATCATTGGTGGTTGTGCTGCAGTTCCCATAGTCTATTGTATAACTTGGTAAATCTGTTGTTATTATAACATTCTCAACTTCTACAGCTTCACCATAACAGTTAACGACATTTAATGGGCCAGATCCTACAGAAACTAAACTCGAAGCATTTATAATCTGCACATCCTCTAATGTCTCTGCAGTACACCAATCCAATAATGTCCATGTCCTTAATATCTTAGCACCAGGACCAGTATTTATTACCTGGTCAGAGTATGTCACAGCATGTGTAGATCCATTTTCTAAAAATATTGCTGGCTCTACCTCACCTGTAACTTCTGGAGTAAGCTCATCTAATGTAGCTTGAGAGACTGTATAATCTTCTGGAAAAATATACTCTGTGATAAGTGCTCTCTGTATTTGTATTACTTGTACGCAAGAAGCCAAAATAGTAGTAGAGCCTATCTCTACGAGGTTATAGGTAATACTCGTGACAAGTCCGTAATTACCATGGCATGAATTATCTACTATGGTAATAGACTTGGTCGTCTCGTAATTGCCTGGACCACTCAATTGTGGATCACCATAAGAATTATAGTCGTTGTCTAAGTCAAATAAGTGGACCGTCTGATCCTGTGGGCATTGTATAGATTGTGCATTAACTCCTAAGGAGATAATTATAAATACTGCAATAAATAGGTTTTTCATTGTAATTAATTTATAAGTAATAATGGAAGATATCAATTCTTTACTACTCTATAACGCAATGAAAATAGAACCCGTTGCAGATAACTTAGAAAATATTTGAATTTACTGTCCTCCGAATACTGTAGCAAGGTAGTATCTATTCATATTAGCGATGTTAGTGATAGATATTTCTTTAGGGCATTCAACTTCGCAAGCACCTACATAAGAACATCTACCGAAGCCTTCTTTATCCATTTGTCTAATCATGTTCTTGACTCTATGCTTATGCTCTACTTCCCCTTGAGGTATTTTTCCTAAGTGATTTATCTTAGCTGAAGTAAATAACATTGCTGATCCATTAGGACAAGCTGCTACACATGCTCCGCAGCCTATACATGCTGCTGAATCAAACGCATCTGAAGACTGCTCTTTTTCTATAGGAATAGCATTACCATCTGGAGCTTGACCCGTATTGACACTAATGTAACCTCCTGATTGTATTATACTATCGAATGATGTCCTGTCTACAGAAAGATCCTTAATAACTGGAAACGATGTCGCTCTGAATGGCTCTATCGTTATAGTATCTCCACTCTTATATGATCTCATGTGGAGCTGACAAGCCGTTGTACCTGACTGGGGACCATGTGGTCTTCCATTTATTACAAGGCCACAAGATCCACATATTCCTTCTCGACAATCATGATCGAATACAACCGGTTCTTTTCTCTGTGAGATTAATGTCTCATTGAGTACGTCTAGCATCTCTAAGAACGACATATGCTCATCTGCCTCTACAGAATGGCTTTCAAAATGACCTTTGGCGTTAACGTTCTTTTGTCTCCAGATTTTTAATGTCAGCTTCATATTTATAAGTTTATTTAAGAAGTAGTCTTTCTTAAAAAAAATAACCACTCCTTATAGTCTCACAATTGTCTATTTAATTAAGGTCTATTTGTAAGACCTTGTTTTTAATTCTACGTTTTCGAATACTAAGTCCTCTTTATGTAATATTGGATTATCGTTAGCGTCCCATTCCCATGCTGATACATAAGTATAGTCTTCATCATTTCTCATCGCTTCTCCTTCAGGTGACTTATACTCTTCTCTGAAATGACCACCACATGACTCATTTCTATCTAATGCATCTACCATCATGAGCTCTCCTAAGTCTAAGAAGTCTTGTACTCTTAGTGCCTTTTCTAATTCAGGATTAAATTCGTCTTCTAATCCTGGTACAAATAACTTAGTAGCAAATTCTTTCTTAAGATCCTGTATCTTCTGGCGGCCTATCTTAAGTCCTTCAGCATTACGTGACATACCACAGTACTCCCACATTATTTTTCCAAGCTTTCTATGGAAACTTTCTACTGACTCATTACCATCGATAGCAAATAAACCAGAAATTCTCTCTTTTGTTGATTTTTCTGCAGCTTCAAATTCTGGTGTATCTGTAGTTATCTTAGGTGTTCTTATCTCATGAGATAGAAACTGCCCTATAGTGTAAGGAATTACAAAATATCCATCTGCTAATCCTTGCATTAATGCTGAAGCTCCTAGCCTGTTAGCACCATGATCTGAGAAGTTAGCTTCTCCTAATGCGAATAGTCCAGGCACATTAGTCTGTAGATTATAGTCTACCCATATTCCTCCCATTGTATAGTGGACGGCAGGATAGATTTTCATAGGATACTTATACGGGTCTTCTCCCGTAATTTTTTCGTACATCTGGAATAAGTTACCATATTTTGATTTGATAACTGCTTCTCCTAGTTCAGTAATTTTCTCTTTACTTGGGTTGTCGATATTCTGTGTAAGGGCCTCTCCTTTTCCATATCTTTCTATTGCTGCTGCAAAATCAAGAAAGACGCCTAATCCTGTTTTTACTATACCTTTATTTTCATCACTTGCCACCTTAGCTGCTCTGGACGCCACGTCTCTCGGTACAAGATTTCCGAATGCTGGATATCTTCTTTCTAAGTAATAATCTCTATCCTCTTCTGCTATATCGAGACCCGTTTTCTTACCATCTCTTATCGCTTGTGCATCTTCTACTGTCTTAGGTACCCATACTCTACCGTCGTTACGAAGTGACTCTGACATCAGCGTCAACTTAGATTGGTATTCTCCCGATACGGGTATACACGTCGGGTGTATTTGCGTAAAGCAAGGGTTAGCCATAAGAGCTCCTTTCTTTACTGCTCTCCACGCTGCACTGACATTACATCCCATTGCATTTGTAGATAAATAGAAGACATTACCATAACCACCTGTAGCAAGAACTACACAATGAGCTGCATGTCTTGTTATCTCACCTGTCAATAAATTTCTTGCAATTATACCACGAGCTTTACCATCGATTTTTACAAGATCAAGCATCTCGTGTCTATTATACATCTTGACTTGACCCTTTCCGATCTGTCTTGATAATGACTGATATGCTCCTAATAAAAGTTGCTGACCCGTCTGACCTCTGGCATAGAAAGTTCTTGATACTTGTACTCCACCAAAAGAACGGTTAGTCAATAGACCTCCATACTCCCTTGCAAATGGAACACCTTGGGCTACCGCCTGATCTATTATTTCTGTACTACACTCAGCAAGTCTATGGACATTGGCTTCTCTCGATCTATAATCACCACCCTTAATTGTATCATAGAATAATCTATGAATGCTATCACCATCGTTCTGATAATTCTTAGCAGCATTAATACCACCTTGAGCAGCGATACTATGAGCCCTTCTAGGACTATCATGGAATGTAAATGCCTTGACATTATATCCCAATTCTCCTAATGTCGCCGCTGCTGCAGCACCGGCTAAGCCTGTGCCCACTACAATGACATCAAGTCTCCTTTTATTATTAGGAGCTACGAGATCCATTGATCCTCTATATTTATCCCACTTTTCTGCAAGTGGTCCTTCTGGTATATTTGCTTTTAAGTCCATCTGTCTGAATTTAGTAATTCCAAAGGTTTTTAAAGAATACAAAAAGTGGGATTGCTGCAAATCCCAAAGGTATTAATATCGAGTAACTCCACCCTATCAACTTAATAATCGGAGTATATTTCTTATGTACAAGTCCTAATGAAGCGAATGAACTACTAAATCCATGGATAAGGTGCAATGAAATAGCAATAAGTCCGATAAGGTATATCGCGACTATCCACCATTTAGTAAATGCTAAATATACTTTGCCATATAAATCCTTAACCTGATAATCTAAACCTTCATAAGATATCATCGGTACTGTATCTGTAAATTTCATACTATACCAGAAGTCTCCCATATGTATACATAAGAATCCAAATATCAATATACCCAGCAATGCCATATTCTTAGACATCCATGTACCATTCTTATATGTTGTCACGGCATAATTTGTTCCTTTAGCTTGCTTGTTTTTCCAAGCTATTAATATGCCTTGTATTGCATGTAATAATATTCCAAAATAAAGGCCTATCGATAAAAATTTGACTAACGGATTAGTTGTCATAAAATGAGCATATATATTAAATGACTGCCCCTCATCACTGTAGAATAGTTGTAGGTTACCTACAAGATGGACAAGGAGGAAGGAAACTAGAAATAATCCAGTTAATGCCATTACTAGTTTCTTGCCTATACTAGATGTGAGGAATTCGATTAACCAACTCATTTATTTTTCGTTATTGTGTTTCTAAATTTGTAATCAGCTAAAGATAGAATCTTCTGACTGAGTCTTACAAAAATAAGGCTACAAAGGAGGTAATTTGTTATTGTACGGTATTTAGATTAAATCTAATTATTAACAATTATGCAACCCTAAAAAATCATAAGTTACTGAATATTAGAATGTTAAATATAAATAGTGTTCTTAAGTGATTCCATATTAGATACTTAAATAGCAAGAGGCCATTATATCCGTTAATGTATAGAAGCCACCTATAAGAATCAGTACACACTATTAATAAAGGAACTTATTGTAAATAGCATTCAGCCATTTGTATAATAAAACAGATAAATTTGCAGTAATGAACACAAGTAAACCATCAGAAATAGGCCTTTTGCTTGATTTCTTTCCCGAAATACCTCTTCCAATAGTTCTCACAGAAGACTTAGCTGTTACATTTAGTTCTAAGAATAAACCAATACCGGCAGAACTTATAGTAACAACTTTAGCGCATTGGGAACCGTTAGATGAGTATACTGAGATTGTACCCTGCTTTCTCATACCCATTAATGATAAGTGTGATGCTATCATATACTGGGTAGGATCACTCATGACTTATGAATACAATATTGTAACCATCTACGAAAAACAGAAACTCGTAAATAAAAAAGTTATAGCAGGAACAATCAGTAACGGACAGACTATCAAAAAATCTGTCGCTCACATCGACGAAGACCTTAACATCAATTGTGTAGTAGGAGAATCTCTTGTTACAGAAAAATACAGCCCGGATCACAGTAAATCTTATGGCTTTGAAATATTACCTGATGGTCTAATATTGACCTCAGATGAACAAAACAACATATGGCAAAAAAAAACAAACTAAAAGGAAAAACCTACAATCCCCACTCTCTTAAGTCCTTTATATTCAAATACTTCCTCAAGAATCCTAAGAAGAGAATGGACGCAGGAAGTCTCAGAAAAAAACTAAAAATAGCCAACCCTAAAGACGTCGTCAATAAAGCATTGCAACTTTTAGTAAAAGAAAACGCAATACGTCCCGTGGGAGAACGCAAATACGTATTACAAAAAAAGACCGAAGACAGATCTTCTAAGTCTAAAGTAGGATCTAAAAAATTATTGACCGGTATAGTCGATAGTATAAGAAGTGGTGCTGCTTACATTATCGTAGAAGATTACGATAAAGATATATACGTCCATGCAAGACACCTCAATGGAGCAATCAATGGAGATCTTGTAGAAGTACAGATAAAGGAAGTCGGCGGTAAAAACCCCGAAGGTCGTGTACGCAACATTGTAAAAAGGAATACGCCGCAGATTATCGGAACTATAGAATTGAGTAAAAGATATGCTACAATCATCCCTGCAAGTAAGAGGATTAACTTAGAAGTATATATCAAAAAAGATAAACTTAATAATGCAAAAGATGGCGATCGTGTTATAGTAGATATAACGGATTACGGTACTGCTCAAAACCCAAGTATATGGGGAGAAGTCAGCAGAGTTATAGAAGACCTTAGTGAACATGATTTCACAATGGAAAGCATCTTAGTTGAAAATGGATTCAGCTCTGACTATCCTGACGCAGTATTAAAAGAAGTCGAGAAGTTTGAAGATAAAATATCGCAAGAAGAAATAGAAAAGCGTCGTGATTTTCGTGAGATACTCACCTTCACAATAGATCCAGATACCGCTCAAGATTTTGATGATGCGATATCCTATGAAGTCTTAGAAAACGGGAATACAGAAATAGGCGTACACATTGCTGACGTTACACATTTTGTAAAGCCAAATACAGCTTTAGATAAAGAAGCTTACACAAGAGCTACATCTGTATATCTTGTAGATCGATGCATAGCTATGCTTCCTGAAAAACTATCTAATGTACTATGTAGTCTTAACCCTAATGTGGATAGATTAGTATTCTCAGCAGTATTTACTTTTAATGATAAACATAAACTTGTCAGTGAATGGTTTGGTAAAAGTGTAATACATTCTGATAAGCGCTTCACCTACCAAAGTGCACAAGAATCTTTAAATGATAAAAATGGATTATACCACGAAGAACTAACCATAGTCAATAAAATTGCTCATAAGCTCCGTAAAAAGAAATTCAAAAATGGTGCTATCGCATTCGAGACAGACGAAGTAAAATTTATACTTGACGAAAACAAAAAACCCACTGGTGTATATGTAAAAGAAAGATTAGATACCCACCTTCTCGTAGAAGATTTCATGCTGCTTGCCAATAAGAAAGTTGCAGAATTTCTTGCTACAAAGAACAAAGGGCAGCAAATACCTTCTATATACAGAATACATGACGTTCCTGATACAGACAGGCTCACTGATCTAGCTTTGTTTATGTTTGATTTTGGTGTAAAAATAGATGTATCTACTCCTGAAAATATTACAAAGTCATTCAATGAGCTATCAGCTAAAGCAAGGACAGATGATACTTACAAGCTACTTATGATGATGGCTATAAGAACAATGTCCAAAGCAGAATACTCTACTGATAATATTGGTCATTATGGATTACACTTTGAGTATTACACACACTTTACATCACCGATAAGAAGGTACTCTGATGTATTACTCCATAGAGTGCTTGAGAAGAATCTCAAGAAGGACCATTATGCGGATAAGGAAAAGCTAGAAGTTCAATGCGTCCATATCAGTAAGCAAGAACGTCGTGCCATGGAAGCAGAGCGAGATTCCATAAAGTATAAGAAAGCAGAATATATGGCGGACCATATCGGAGAAGAATATGATGGTATCGTCTCTGGCATGATAGATAAAGGAGTCTTCATAGAAATATCAGAGACAAAAGCTGAAGGTATGATACCTTTCGATAAATTCAGCCAAGGGTACGTAGTGCAATCTGGAAGATATAAAGCTATCGGCAATAACCCTAAAGACGTTCTTAAAATGGGTGATAAAATTAGAGTCAAAGTAATGTCCGTAGATCTTGGGAGTAAGCAGATAGAGTTGGAGGTAGTGGAGTAGCCCACTTCTTTCTATTTTCTACTATTGCGATTATTCCCTAATCCTATATAATGTAATTAGGGGGCTTCCGCATTAACCTAATTTCAAACTCATTACAAAATCTATAAACATTATCTTTGCGTAATCATCAGCAAAAAAAGGTTCATCGAAGTCTTCTATGTTAACAGAACAAGCATTCGAAAAATTATTTAAGTCTAACTATAAACGGTTCGTCTCAGTATCCTATGCTTATACCAAGCAAAGAGAATTGGCTGAAGAGGTCGTGCAAGATGTATTTGTAGATTTCTGGAAGAGAATCCAAAATGAAAAGAACATCCTTAATCACGAAGCCTACTTACGCAAAGCCATTGTATATAGAAGCCTTGATGTCATAAAGAAAGAAAAGAAATATACAGAAAAGGAAGATGTACATATTTTAGAAAACGTGTTATCAACTTCTGAATTAAATGTAGAGTCTCAGATAATCGATAATGAGAGAGTCGAGTATTTACAGAAGCAAATTGATAGTCTACCTGATAAGACACGTCAAATATTTATGCTGAGTCGGTTTGAAAAAATGAGCTATCAAGAGATTGCTGAGCACACTGACACTAAACAGAAAACTGTCGAGTACCATATAATGAAAGCACTTTCTATTCTTAGAAAGGCCCTATTCTCGGGCATCTTAGCATTATTTCACATATTTTTTTAAAAAAAGTTTCATTGTCCACTAGGGTATCTATTGATTTTGTCTACTTCATTATGTAGGACATCTACAAAGCGCTTTTTAGATATTCAAGACTTATTTTATAATCATATTGAATTACATAAAAAATTTTGAACATGAAAACTTTAAATATAATATTACTTGCTATCGGACTTCTATTAATGACTGCATCTTGTACTAAAGAAGAAGCGGGTATCACTTACGAAGTTCTTAATCCAGAAGTACTAGACTCACGACCAGGAGATACACATATCATTGAATTAGTTTTTACAGATGAGGATGGATTATCACAGATCTTTATAGAATCAAAAGACTTAGGTATAGATACATTACAAAATTTTAGCAATAATCCGCCCTATGTTTTAAGAAATATAGAAGTAACTATACCAGATAGTGCTAAAGCAGGTATGTTCTATTCCGTCTTGTTAGATGTCTCTGATGCTAAGGGATTAAGATTAGAAGAAAACTTTGACATAGAAGTCATTGAATAAATACATTAATCAGCGCTTCTACATTTAGATGCAGCTTATGTACTACAAAATAATATAAAACTTACAAGTATGAATGTCAATTATATCGAACTGATCATAAAGTCTCTACAAGACAATCTCACTGCAGATGAAAAACAAGTATTTGACTCTTGGCTAAGTCAAGATGACAATGATATGCAGTATCAGAAAATTAAAAACTTATGGGAGACCTCGGGCACATTGACATATCCAGAAATAGAAGCTCAACTAAATGTAGATGAAGCTTACGACAAAGTATTGCAACGGACACAGTTCTTAAGCAATAGTAGAAAAAGAAGAAGTATCAGACCATACCTTGTTGCTGCAAGTTTAGCATTATTAGTAGCTGCAGTAGGATATATGACTTTAGGTATAAGTGACTTAGATGATTATCATAGCATCACCGCTGAGGCTAATATGGAGTATACATTACCTGACAATTCTACTCTTTGGTTAAGCAAGGGATCTGAGGTACTATACCACAAGGACTTCACTAATCACAGAGATATCAAGATGAACGGTCAGGTAATGTATGAAGTCACTCATAATCCTGAAAAGCCATTCACCATAGATGCTGACGGCATGGGTGTCACTGTCTTAGGTACTAAATTTATAGTATCTAATGCGATACAAAGTGACTATGTATATGTCATCAACGGTAAGGTGCAAGTAGACGATAAAGAAGGGGATGCCGAAAGACTCATATTGACAAAGAGTATGACAGCCAATAGAGAAGCGGGCAGTATGACAATGACAGAAGATTCATATGCTAATGATATGTTCTGGGCCAGTCAATCACTCAGCTATAATGACACTTCTTTAGAGACGATATTTGACGAATTAGAGACATACTTCGATACGACGATAAAGACAGATAACCAGTTCTCTGACTGCAAATTCAAAGGGACATTTACTGGAGATCAGTTAGATGATATATTATCGACACTCGAAGTTATATATGATTTAGAAATTAATATAAATTCAGAAACCATTACCATAAATGGACCATCATGCAAATGAAAACCCACATATCAACAATAATAATACTACTCCTAACATTCGCGATAAGCATAGCACAATCTAATACAAAACAAGAGATAGAGAACTTAGAGATCACTTACAGTTGTACAGATAGAGCCTTAGAAAATGTGCTTGCAGATATACAAGTAATGACTGAAGTTAAATTCCAATATAATCCATCAGATCTTGAAGAACAGAGAGCCAGTATTAAGGTAGAAAAGAAGTCCTTAAGCAAGTTCCTAAAGCAATTGCTTGCAGAAACAGGATTACAATATAAGTTCAAAACCGACCAAGTCATTTTATACAAAAATAGAAATGACATGGGACTACAAGAAGTTACAAAGCATACCTTTAGTGGTTATGTCATAGATGCTGAATCTACAGAATCACTTATCGGTGCCACAGTCTTTGCCACAGAAGAAGGAGCAGGAACTGTAACTAATGAATATGGATTCTTTAGCATAACGCTTCCAGCAGGTACGCATAAGGTAGATGTATCTTATATAGGATATAATAGTACATCTCAATCTATAGAGTTGAGTGAAGACATCTCCACAGAAATACAATTGAGTAATGGTGCTATCATAGAAGAGGTAGTCATTACTGCAACTAATAGTATCGTACCTGTACATCAGCGTACACAGATGAGTCAGTTTACATTACCTATAGAAAAGCTGAAGTCTATCCCCGTAATATTAGGAGAGGAAGATATCATGAAGTCTATGCAACTCCTACCTGGTGTCAAGTCTGGCTCAGAAGGTACGAGTGGCATATTCGTCAGAGGGGGTAGTGAGGATCAGAACCTTATCTTATTAGACGGTGTACCGATTTATAATCCAGCACATGTATTAGGTATCTTCTCTGTGTTCAATGCTGATGCTATTAAGTCCGTTACATTGACTAAAGGAGGACACCCAGCAAGATACGGTGGTCGATTATCATCAGTCGTAGATGTAAGAATGAAGGAAGGCAATCTCCAAGAATGGCATGGCAACGGATCTATAGGCTTAATCTCTTCTAAGCTAAGTGTCAGCGGACCATTAGTAAAAGATAAAGTATCCATACTCTTATCAGCACGTAGAACATATGCTGACCTTATCATCAATGCCGTATATCCTCAAGAGAATGATATAGATGTCAAGCCTTCATTATTCTTCCATGATTACAACGGTAAGTTACAATATCGAATTAATGATAAGCACCGTATCTACTTAAGCGGATACTTGGGTAAAGATAAATTTGGAGCAAGCTTCAGAGACTCTTTATCATTGCAGAAAAGTCTGCTCAACTGGGGTAACAAAATATCTGCTCTAAGATGGAATTATGAGATCAGTAATAAATTATTTGCTAATACGACAATTACTTATTCTGATTATAAAATTACAACAGAGAACTCTGAAGAAGTATTCAGAGACAGTAGCGAAATAGCAGCACTCTATAATTCTGGTATTACAGACGTAGGTGCTAAGATTGACTTCGACTACGTACCATCTACAAGTCATTATATCAAATTTGGCGCAAGTATGGTAAGGCATCAATATAATCCAGGAATCAATCAAAGTGTGCAGAAGAGTCCAGATGAGGATCTCGGGGGAACGAGAAAAGTTGCAGATATTCAAGCTGTAGAAACAGATGTATATGTCGAGGACGATATCAAATTTGGTAAATTCAATGCCAACCTCGGCGTACACGGCTCTGCGTTCAAAGTAGAAAATAAACTGTACACGTCTCTACAGCCAAGACTTGGATTACGATACCTTGCCACAGAAAGTATGTCTGTAAAGGCCTCTTTCAGTACGATGACACAATTCATTAATTTACTGACATCAGAAGCACTAAGTCTTCCTTCAGATGTATGGGTGCCGAGTACTAATCGTATAGCGCCGCAAGAAAGCTGGCAGACGGCATTAGGCCTTAGTGGTGGCAAAGGACAATTTGAGTGGGAAATCGAAGGGTACTATAAGCAAATGAATAATGTCTTATCTTATCAAGAAGGTACTAGTCTGATTGATAATAATCCTGATGCGTGGGAGGATCAAATCTCGCAAGGAGAAGGAGAATCTTATGGCATGGAAGTACTCTTACAGAAAACTAAAGGTAAACTTACTGGATGGATCGGCTATACATTAAGTTGGAGTAACAGACAATTCGATGATATCAATAACGGGGAGGTATTCCCATTTCGTTATGATCGTAGACATGATATATCGACAGTTTTATCTTATGCTCTATCAGATAAAGTAAAGCTCTCAGCTAACTGGGTATACAATACTGGTAATGCTGTGACATTACCTCAATACCAATATGGTGCAGTGAGCCCGGGTGGAGATAACTTACGAATAATACAAGATGGTGGAGAAAAAAATTCATTCAGAATGTCACCAACTCATCGTCTTGACTGGAGCATATCATTTATAAAGAAAAGAAAGAAGTATGAGCGAACTTGGGTTATCAGTTTCTATAATACCTACTACAGAAAGAACCCTTTCTATCTGGACTTAGAATCAAAACCTGTCTACGGTGGTGTTCCTGATGAGTTTGGAAATAATCTTAGAGGCTCAACTAATGTGGTAACAGAGAAAAGCTTGATCCCAATTATACCTTCATTCAGTTACAATATTAAATTTTAAAAAAACCAGAAATATGAAAATCACAAATTTAAATATAGTTCTTGCGATAGTAATGGTCATGACTTTCATGTGTTCTTGCGAATTAGAAGATAAAGTTATAGAATTACCTCCGCATGATTCCAGGCTTGTGCTTAATTCTCAGATTATCCAAAGTGATACTGTATCAAGAATAATACTAACAGAAAGTGTCAGTATTACAGATACATTCTTAAACTCAGAAAATACAGTATTCAATGATAATGCTTCTATGACGCTATATACACCAGACCAAGGTGCCATAGAAGGCTATATCTATCGAGATGCTGATCCATCTGATAATGTTCAGTTGCCCTTTTGGAAATTTGACTACGATAATTATATAGAAGGAGCTACTTACAGTATAGAAGCGGAATCAGATGGACGAGAAATGATAAGTGCAGAAACCGTTGTCCCAAAACAACCACAACTTATTGATGTTAAAGTGACTCTTAGAGAAGCACCGGCTAATAGGTTTTTCTCACGAGATAGGTTTGAGATTACAATCAATGATCCTGCTGGTGAGGAAAACTATTATCAAATACAAGCGAACTTTTTAATCAATGAAGGTGGCTTTGAATATCTAAGAAATTACAGATTCTATGATGCTCCAGAGAATCCTATAGACGAAAGTTTTCTTGAAAACAGAATTACTATTCTTAATGATAAAAGCTTCGATGGTAGAGAACATACCTTTGTAGCTTACGGAGAAAGAGGGTCTTATGATTTTTCTGAAATTACATTTACAATTTATCAAATCTCAAAAGAAGCCTATGAATATCAAGAGGCTTACGAAAGATTTAATTCAGATAGTCCGTTCTCAGAACCAGTAACATTTCCTAATAATATAGAAAATGGTTTCGGCATATTTTCTATAACTAGTAAACCTACAATTAAGCTTATACAGATATAAGCAATTCTTATTTTATAAATCTTTAAAACATAAATTATGAAAAACACATTTTTTCTCTTAGCATTTCTATGCACAGTACTCATGTCTATTACTTCTTGTTCAGAAGAAACTTTCGGAATTCAGTATGAATTAATCTCGCCAGAGGAGCTCACTTTTGCACCTGGGGATGTGGCTGAATTTACTATAGAAGTCAGTGACGAATCTGGGATAGATCAGATAAACATATCTGAGCAAACCATTCCCTATAGTCTATCTACATTATACAGACCCCTCGAGGAAGATGTAGAACTTTCATTTTCTATTGAAATTCCTGAATCACAGAAAGATGGATCAGAACTATCTATAGGAGTAACTGTAATCGATAGTGAAGGTAATATTTTAGAAAAAGATATTGAAGTATCAATAGAAGAGTAGTTCCCAATAAAGTTTTAGCAGACTTTAAGACCATTGATTTTGTTTAATTACATTTTATAATTAAAAAAATAAACCTATGAAAAATATAATAATTTTATTTTCCGCATTGACAATGATTCCTTTAATCTTCACTTCATGTTCTAAAGACGAAGTCGGCATAGATTATGATCTAAAAGCTCCAAGCGAATTAATATTTAAACCTGGAGAAACTGCAACCTTTGAATTTAACGTAAGTGATGATACTGGTATCAGTAAGATAGAAATCAGAGAATCCAGTTTAGGTATTGACATTATAGAAGAGTATACACCTTCAGAATCAGAATTGAATTACACCTTCGATATAACGATACCAGAATCACAGAGAGTAGGTTCTGAGATAGGCATTAACGTAGACATTTTTGATAATGAAAACAATTCTCTATTTGAAATCATTAAGATATCCATAGAAGAGTAATATTAATACGGCAGTATTATTTATATGGCTCCAATCAGTATTCTGGTTGGAGCCTTTTATTATCAAAAGAAAATATTTTCTTGTAGAAAATATAACACAGAATTATTTTTATTAATACTTACCTACAACAACCTACAGCAAATAGACTTTGACGACCATTTCTTAAACTTGATGACCAACTACAAAAGTCAGGATCTAAAAAATTACCACATCCCATTGGAAAATCTATGCAGCATTTACTAATTAATTCACAAGAAACCGCAAATGCTGTGCCCTCTACTATGACTGATTCTCCTTCAAAGTTAAATTCTATTTCATATTGAAATTCGCCATAATAAGGTTCATTATTAAGAGTGACATCCCACACAATATAATATCCATTATCTTTTGGAGGTAAGACATCGCTTTCTATAATACTATCTCCATCTGTATCCATAATACTATACCTTATACTAGACAGTTCTAAAGATGTCTCATTCAAATTTGAATCTAATGGCGTAACTTTAAATACGAAATCTTCTGACTCACTAGAAGGAACACTTCCAATTGAGCCAATAATAGTATCGGCTGAAACAAAGTTTGGTGTTGATAATCTATATGATATTGTAGCCGAAACATTTCTAGTATTATAATTAGAACAGTCTTTTGGATTGGTTAGTGGGTCATTATTCTGAGGTGTATTCCCAGAATCTTCATCTCCTCCACAAGTTAAAAACATAATGGAACAAATAAGCAGCAATATGAGTCTGTAGAATTTAATTATCATTAGCATCTTTATTAGAATGCAAGATATGTTTAATGTGTCAATTCTTTTACCATCGTAATAGTCTATCCTTTATACTTTTTCTGTTATTTAAATTATTCTTCCAACAGATGTTCTCTTAAACAAATGAGCCTTATAGTTTTTTAGTAATTTACGCTTTATAAAATCTCTAACTACGATGCTAAGAATCGCTCCTGTCTTTACTAATGACGCTATAACGCTCGGTATATTAATCGTGGCTTTAGCGCTAATATTTCACACGTCCAGCTTAGAGTCTAAAGGTTGGAAGAAATTCTACAGTATTATCCCGAGTCTGCTTCTTGCTTATTTTATTCCAGCTTTTCTTAATTGGCCTTTAGGAATCATTGCACCTCACTGGTATGGAGATGGGCTATACGATTTAGTAGCACAATATAACTTGACCTTGCCATCTGGTCTAAGCTATGATGAGATCACAAACTTTTTAAATGATAATAATGTACCCGCTACAGAGTACAAAGCTGTCCAAGGTCACTCTAGCTTATACTATGTTGCTTCTAGATATTTATTACCGGCTAGTCTTATTTTGTTTTGTATAGGTATAGATTTTCAAGGTATTAAGAACTTAGGGCCTAAGGCAATTATTATGTTTCTTGCTGCGACCTTGGGGATTATTATTGGTGGTCCTATTGCCTTGTTATTAGTTTCTACTATTTCTCCAGATACAATTGGTGGGTCACCTGGTGATATCTGGAGAGGCCTTTCTACCGTCGCTGGAAGCTGGATAGGAGGTGGTGCTAATCAGACAGCGATGAAAGAAATCTACGAAGTAAAAGATAATCTCTTTGGGACCATGATCGTGATAGATGTTGTCGTCGCTAACATATGGATGGGCTTCTTATTATATGGAGCTAACATATCGGACAAAATAGATGGATGGCTTAAAGCCGATAACAGCGCCATAGAAGATCTCAAAAATCGTGTAGCAAATTATAGGTCTAGCATAGAAGTTATGCCTACAACATCTAAATTATTTGTGATGTTTGGTTTTGCATTTGGAGGTGTCGCATTATCGCATTGGGGAGCAGATGTTCTTACACCACTCATGGGCAGCTTCCGCGAAACATTAGAAAGCTTAAAACTTAACTCATTAATGTCTCATTTCTTCTGGCTCATAGTCATATCTACAACCTTCGGAATGTTACTCTCTCTTACTAAAGCTAGAAAGCTTGAAGGAGTAGGCGCTTCTAGGTGGGGCTCTATATTCATATATATTCTCGTCGCGACAATTGGAATGAAGATGAACCTTGGCGAGGTTTTCAATAATCTTGGTCTATTTGCTGTGGGTATTACTTGGATGCTTGTCCATGTTATCATCTTACTCGTCGTAGCTAAATTAATCAAAGCACCTTTCTTCTTTGTCGCAGTAGGTAGTCAGGCTAATATCGGAGGCGCCGCTTCGGCACCTATCGTTGCTTCGGCTTTTAATCCAAGTCTTGCCCCTGTAGGTGTCCTTATGGCTGTTTTAGGTTATGCACTCGGAACTTATGGTGCTATCATATGTGCTACACTTATGCAGATTGTCAGTGGTGGATAGAATATCCTGACGATGCTACATAATAGATAGCTTCTATAATGCAGTTAACTGAAAGTCAATACATTGCAATCTTTTACCATATAAAAAATAATGAAGTTTTCTAGCTAAAATATGAGTATCTTTGCAGCCGTTTTTAGGACTAAATATCTAGAATGACTAAGAAGCGAGTTTTATTTGTAACTCAGGAGATGAACCCTTACACAACACTTACTGAAATATCAGCTATAGTGAAGAAGTTAGCACCACTTACCCAAAATAAAGGGATGGAAGTCAGAGTGCTGATGCCAAAATTTGGAAGTATCAATGAAAGAAGACACAGATTACACGAGGTTGTAAGGCTTTCTGGTATGAATATTATCGTCGACGACGATGATTATCCATTAATTATAAAAGTAGCATCATTACCAGGGTCAAGACTCCAAGTCTATTTCCTTGATAATGAAGAGTTTTTCAAAAGAAAAGCCGTTTTCAACGATAAAGAAGAGGACAAGCCATTTGAAGATAACCAAGAGAGAATGGTCTTTTTCTGTAAAGGTGTCATAGAAACCGTAAGAAAATTCGGCTGGCCACCAGATATCATACACTGCCACGGTTGGATGACAAGTCTTATACCATACTATCTCAAGAATGTATACGCTAACGAGCCTATTTTCGAAAACTCTAATGTGATATATTCTGCATATGAGAATGAATACGAAAAAACATTCAATGAGAACTTCTTCAATCTAGCTGCTATCAATCAGTTAGAACCTGAGGACTTAGTAGATTTTAAAGACAATAAGAGTGTAAAACTACTTTTGGGAGGTATTAAACATGCCGACGCCATCGTTAAAGGATCTGAAACACTCGAAGAAAATGTACAAAAGCTTTTCGATGAATCATCTAAGCCTAAATTAGATTTTTATGGAGAAGAAGAAATAAGTGCTCCACTTTTAGAGTTTTATCAAGGACTTTTAGAACCAGTAGCTTAGCATTAGTATGAACAGATTGACTTCCTTTATTATCTTCCTCACATTAGGGGGCCTACTTATTTCGTGTAATGATGATGTCTCAGTAGGCGCTAACCTAATAGGAGATCAACCTATAGAAGCAGACTTTAATGATCAGCTAGAAATTACTGCTAAGACAGTAGAACCTGTTTCACAATTCGTCGGATACGCTAATAGAAATAACTTTAATAGAGGCCCATATCTATTAGGGTCATTAGATGATCCTAATTTTGGTAAGACAAGCTCTACTGTATTTGTTAGCCCAAGAATTGACAATGAAGATTTGCCAGATTTTAATATATCTGTGATTGATTCTGTTGTTCTTGTATTACCATATGATACGCTCGGACTTTATGGCGACAATAGCGCCACACACCATATCAGCCTACATAGACTACAAACTGATATAGATCTTAATTCAATTGATACACTCTATACTGATAACTGTTTGGAATATGAAAGTACACCTCTTGCTGAAATAGATATTGTTCCTAATCTAACTGACTCACTAATTATCTATAATCCAATAGGTGATACAACATTATCTGTTGTACCGCAATTGAGGTTTACATTAGACAAAGATCTATGGCAAAATGTGTTAATGGACACACTCAATACCTTAGGTACTCAAGCTTTATTAAATCAGGTTAAGGGATACGCAATAACTTCAGTGCCTGATAACAACAATAGCATGTATGGTATTAATCTTCAAAGTACTGGAATTTCTGGAATAGAAGTGTTCTATACTGATACCATATCAAGTGTATATACTTTCGACTTATCATCAACATCATTTAGTAATGAATCAAGATCAGAAACAAGTATAAAACACAATTGCTTTACGTCTGATTATGGTGGGTCAGAAGTAGAAAGAACACTTAACGACTCTTTAGCACAGTTCAACTATGTCCAAGGCATGGAAGGCTTCAATGTAGAATATGATCTATCAAGTGTTATGGATATCGATGACGACATTGTCATTAATTATGCCGTATTAGATATATACCTATTAGAAGATTCTAATGCCCCAATAAATGAACTTAGATCTACCTATATTGACACAAGCGGAACTGAAAAAAGTATCGAAGACCTTGGTAATAGTCCGTATTATGATGGATCTCTCATGAATATAGAAGAGAACGGTATGTCACTTAAAAGATATGAAATCGTAGTAACTAATCAAGTTATTAATATACGTAGAGGGACTATTGAGAGTCCGTATATATACCTAAGGCCTACCAATAGAAACCTCCCAAGACACGCTATACTATACAGCCCCAATGATCCCAACTATCCAGCAAAACTAAAACTTATAACGTCGAAACCATAAATAATCATGTGTGGAATTGTTGCTTACTTAGGCGAAAAAAAAGCTTACCCTATAATTATCGAAGGGCTAAAGCGTCTTGAATATAGAGGATACGACAGTGCTGGTATAGCACTCCTCAATGGAAAAATGCAGGTCCTAAAAAAGAAAGGAAAAGTTTCTGAATTAGAAAATCATGCATCTGAGCAATTAGAAAATTATGACTACAGCATGGGAATCGGTCACACAAGGTGGGCTACCCACGGTGTCCCTAATGACGTAAATGCGCATCCTCATACTTCCAATGATGGCAACATCTCAATCATACACAATGGAATTATAGAAAACTACGATTCTATTAAAAAAGCCCTGATAGAAAAAGGACATGTATTCCATTCTGATACAGATACGGAAGTACTCGCTCACCTTATAGGAGAAATACAAAAGACAGAAAAACTGCCATTAGAGGAAGTTGTAAGACTTGCACTAAAGAAATGTGTCGGTGCCTATGCCATCGTCGTAATGGACCAGAACGATCCAGGAAAATTAGTCGGTGCAAAATTCTCTAGTCCATTAGTATTAGGTATCGGTGATGATGAATTCTTTCTTGCATCGGACGCCTCTCCAATAATAAAATACACTAACAAAGTTATATATCTCAATGATGGAGAGATCGTAACTATAAAACGTGGTAAAGGCTACTGCATCAAAAACCTTTCTAATGAAACGCAAAACCCTAAAGTATCAGAACTTGATCTAAAGCTTGAGGAAATAGAAAAAGGTGGCTACGATCATTTTATGCTTAAGGAAATATTCCAGCAACCGACAACAGTTGCGACAAGTATGAAAGGTCGAATTAACTCTAAAGAAGGTTGGGCAATATTGGGTGGCATGAAACCTAACATCGCAAGAATCGCCAAAAGTGATCGTATCATACTTACCGCTTGCGGGACATCATGGCACTCCGCAATGATAGGAGAATATCTATTAGAAGATCTTGCAAGAATTCCAACAGAAGTAGAATACGCAAGTGAATTTCGATATAGAAATCCAATTATTAAAGAGAACGATTTTATAGTTGCATTAAGCCAATCGGGTGAAACCGCAGATACACTTGCAGCTATAAAAATGGCAAAAGCTAAAGGTGCTTATCTGTATGGTATCGTTAATGCAGTCGGTTCTTCTATAGCCAGAGAAACTGACTCAGGATCATATATACACGCCGGTCCCGAGATCGGTGTTGCATCCACAAAAGCATTTACTGGCCAGTCTACAATTTTAGCTTTGATGGCATTATACTTAGGTCATCACAAAGGTCTTATAGAAGAAACATATTTTCGTAAACTTCTAGCCGAATTAGAAAGTGTACCCAGTAAGATTACTAAAATACTAGCTAAAGACGATCACATAAAATACATCGCTGGAGAAATTAAGAATGCTTCTAATGCACTGTACTTAGGTCGTGGATATAATTTTCCTGTAGCACTTGAAGGAGCTTTAAAACTAAAAGAGATATCATATATACATGCTGAAGGGTATCCTGCTGCAGAAATGAAACACGGACCCATTGCTCTTATAGATATGTATATGCCGGTTATCGTGCTCGCTACTAACAAAAGTGCCTACGAAAAAATAGTCAGTAACATCCAAGAAGTTAAGGCTAGAAAAGGTATCGTCATAGCCATTGTTACTGAAGGAGACGAAATAATCAAGGAAATAGCTGATTTTATCATAGAAATACCCGAAATTGAGGAACCATTGACACCTCTGTTGTCTGTTATACCGATGCAACTCCTTGCATATCATATAGCTGTAATGAGAGGCTGCCATATAGACCAACCCCGAAATTTAGCTAAATCAGTCACCGTAGAGTAAATATCAAACATCTACAATACTTATATTATATATGGAATTTGAAATGACTTATAATTCTCAGGAAGATCTATTAATCATATCTGAGTATGGAAGAAATGTGCAGAACCTTGTAAGACATTGCAAGACAATAGAAGACCCTAAGGATAGACAAGAATTCGCAGAACAACTTGTAGAATTAATGTATAGAATGAATCCTCAGTCTAAAAATGTATTAGAATACAAGGCTAAACTATGGAAACACCTATTCAAAATAGCAGAGTATGATATTGATGTAACTCCTCCGGGTTCTGTTGCTCCTACTCAAGCAGAAGATGAGCTTAAGCCAGATAATATAGAGTACCCTATCAAGGAAAGAGAATTCAGACACTACGGCCACAACGTCAGAATAATGATGGAAAAAGCTATAGCAATGGAAGAAGGACCCATAAAGCAGTCCTTTGTAGAAGTTATAGGTTCTTTTATGAAATTAGCTTATAAAAACTGGAATAGAGAACACTATGTAAGCGATGAGATTATACTTGAAGACTTACACTCCCTGTCTAAAGGACAACTTAAAGTAGAAGAAAATAGATCTCTGGATACTCTTACTGCTGCCGTCCGCAATAAACCACAAAGAAGAAGACCAAATAATAAGTCGAATAATAATCGAGGCAGAAGAAACTATAAAGGCAATAATAATAAAAGACGAAGATAAATTCACCTCGTATTATAATAAATATTAATATATTTGACGTTGATAATCAAGCAACAATATGTCAAATGGTTCTTTTTTAGTGCAGGGAGATTGCTTTCTGTCAGGTAATATAACTCCACAAGGTGCTAAGAATGAGGCACTTCAAGTCATAAGCGCAGTTCTCCTGTCATCAGAAGTCATCACGATAAGTAATGTCCCTGAAATATTAGATGTACATAAACTTATATCGCTACTCAAAGGGCTCGGTGTTAAAATCGATAAAATAGGGGATAATAAATACAGTTTCTGTGCAGCTGACATTGACTTAGAATATTTTTCTTCTAAAGAATACTTATCTGAAGCGAAAAAAATAAGAGGCTCCGTTATGCTCATGGGTCCATTGCTTACACGTTTTGGAAAAGCATATCTACCAAAGCCCGGTGGAGATAAAATCGGAAGAAGAAGACTAGATACACACTTTAATGGCTTCATAAGAATGGGAGCAGAATTTAAATATGTAGATGGTAAGGATGAGTTTTTCTTATCCGGTGATAATCTCAAAGGTACTTATATCCATATGGATGAAATATCAGTAACCGGAACAGCTAACATCGTTATGGCTGCATCACTCACAGAAGGTACAACTACAATATACAATGCTGCTTGCGAGCCCTACTTACAGCAGTTATGCCAAATGCTTGTAGGAATGGGTGCTTCTATAAGTGGCATAGGTTCTAACTTGTTGCGTATAGATGGTGTTGAAAAACTGAGTGGTACTGATCATAGAATACTACCCGATATGATAGAGATAGGAAGCTGGATAGGATTAGCGGCTATGACTCAGTCATCTCTTACTATCAATAATGTCAATCTAAACTCTCTAGGTATAATACCTCAAACTTTCCAAAAATTAGGTATTGACCTTGAGTTAAGGGATGATAATATCATTGTAAAGCAACAAGACTTATACGAGATTGAAAATTTTATTGATGGCTCTATATTAACACTGTATGATGCACCATGGCCAGGTTTTACACCTGATCTTTTGAGTATTATATTAGTATTAGCCACTCAAGCTCGAGGTAGCGTACTGATACACCAAAAAATGTTTGAGAGTAGATTATTCTTTGTGGATAAGCTCATAGATATGGGTGCACAGGTTATTCTATGTGATCCTCATAGAGCTACGGTTATAGGCTTAGAAAGAAAGAGTCAACTGCGTGCTATCAATATGAGTTCTCCGGATATAAGAGCAGGAGTATCATTATTAATTGCTGCCCTAAGTGCTAAAGGAACAAGCCGTATAGATAATATACAGCAGATAGATAGAGGTTATGAAAACATAGATGTGAGACTTAATAACTTAGGCGCTAATATAGAGCGTATCGAATCTTAGGTTTTATTAAGGTCTAATCCGGCATAGTATCCAGTATCTATATCTTTTCTTGCTTTAGTAAAATAAGTTATCTGCCCTACATGATATGAGAAGTGCTCTATTACATGAATGATTATACTTAATACTGATTCGTCAAAGCCTTGTACTTTGCGATCTTCTGTGAGTTGTGCTGCAGTTAGCTTATCGATAACACCATTTGATTTAACAACAACTTTTCTGAGTTCGCCTATAATTACATTTTTTGCTTTCCGGTTATCTATGTCAAACTCCTTATCTCTCTCGCGATTATCCGGCTGCTCGCCTATTCCAGAAACAACGTATTGTCTTACATTACCACTTAAATGCATGATTAAGTTACCTACAGAATTACTGTTCTTATTAGGTCTATACCATATCTCATCTTCAGAAAGAAAACTGACACATTTTTCTATTCTATGAAAGCCTTCTTCTATAATCCGTCTATGATATTCCTTCTTTATTATTTCTATCATAATGCCTATTTCTTAATTTAATTAATCTACTGCCATAGCAATAAAGGCAACTTGAATTTTTATGCCTTTTATGTTTTGCAATTTTGTGATGGCCGCTTCTATTGTGGCACCTGTTGTAAATACATCGTCGACAATAAGTACGCTTTTGCCTTCTAAGGTCTCTGAATTTTTTAGGTCAAATGTGTTAAGTACATTAACAAAGCGTTCATCTCTCTTCTTGTTAGTCTGAGATACAATTCCTTTATTTTTTATCAGGACTTTTTGACTGATAGGAATTCCAGTTTCTTCACTAACTCCTTTAGCAATCAAGTAAGATTGATTATAGCCTCGCTGTTGTAACCTTGCGTAGTGTATCGGTATCGGAATAATAAGATCAGCGGTGGAGAATAATGGCGACTCAGAATATTTTATACCTAACATGCGACCCATAAGTATTGCTACTTGTGGTTTGTTCTTATACTTGAATGCATGCACAAGCTTCTGAATCTTACCTTTCTTTATAAAGTAATGCAATGCTGCAACATGCTCGACACTCACTCTGCCTAACAGCTTCACCATCAGCTCATTTTCTTTTATATCAAAATGATCTGTGGTACTTACGTCACTTATGCAATGAACGCAAAAGACACTGTTCTTTATAGCATTTCTGCTTTTACAAATGTAACAATTGTGGGGATAGATTAGCGAGAGTACGCCATCTACAATACTTATAATATATTTATATAATGATTTGATATATAAATATAAAAAAACGCCTACCTAAGTGGAAAGGCAGGCGTCTCAAAACAAAACGAAAAACCAACTTTTAACTATCTAACTTTATATTCCTTTCTTTAAGTAAACCTTTAATTCAACCAATTTGTTTTTCCTCATGACCCCTAAATTTATCTTATCCCCGACTTTTGCGTATTCTACTATGTGATATAGGTCATCAAATTTCTTTACACTTCTTTTATTAGCCTCGACAACTATGTCCCCTGGTAGAACGCCTGCAAACTGTGCTCCGCTTCCTTTCATTACACTTTCTACATAGAAACCTTCATTTATATCAATTCCGAGCTCCGTTACATTCTCAGGATTTAGCTCGAAACCCTGTAGTCCTAATCGACCTCTTTCAATATTTCCATTCTGCTTGATATCTTCTATTATTGTTTTTACAATATTAGAAGGAATAGCAAATGAATAACCAGCGTATACACCAGTAGGTGTTGCTATAGCAGTGTTTATACCTACCAATTGTCCATTAACATTAACCAGTGCTCCACCACTGTTACCAGGATTAATTGCTGCATCCGTTTGTATAAATTCTTCTATGTTGTATTTCCCTTTTATAATATCGAGATCTCTACCCTTGGCACTAACGATCCCTGCGGTTACTGTTGATTCTAAATAGCTAAAAGGATTACCTATTGCGGCAACCCACTCTCCTACTTTTACATTATCACTATCTGTGAATTCTACAGCAGTAAGGCCTGTAGCGTCTATTTTTAATAAAGCTAAATCTGTACTTGGATCAGTACCTATTAATGTTGCTTTATAGATTTTCTTATCCGTCAGTGCAACATTGATAATATCAGAATTATCAACAACATGATTATTAGTTACGATGTACCCGTCAGATGACATTATAACACCAGAGCCTGTACCCTCTCTTGCCCTTCCTCCTCCGAAATAATCATCGAATCCAAAAAAATCAAATAACTGAGAATTGTTATTCTGTTTCTGTTTAAGTCTTCTTTCTTGTGCTAATGCTTGGCTTTCTGATGCCGTAATGTGCACCACTGCCGGAGTAACCTTTTCTGATGCGTCGACAAAATCAAATGCCACTGTATTAATATCATCACCAGCTGAAGTTAATGTAGCTTGTGGAATAGGTGAGGTTTCCTCTATAATATTTTTATTAAAAAAGAAACTACCTGAGAGCACGATTAATCCACCAATTATTCCTGCTCCAATTAACGAAAAAATTCTCTGCATGGCTTTCACATTTTTGTACAGAGAAAACGCCTAACAATGGTCTAAGTTACCTTAGTAATTTCCTTTAACATTACATTAACTGCAAAACCTTATATTATATCTTGCAAATTATTTATGTGTCCAGTTATAAGTAGCCATTGACTTTATACACTCTTTTAGAAGATCGATGCAATCTCTTACATCTTGCTTGTGAGTCATCTCAATTACTTGGTGAAGATATCTGCATGGCACTGATATGCCTCCTGCAATAGATCCTCCAGAAGACATCTGCTGCATTGCTGCAGTATCCGTTCCTCCCTTAGGAAGGATTTCTAATTGGTGTTTTATCTTTTTCTTCTTGGCTGTCTTTTTCATAAAGTCCACCATACGATAATCACATATCGTCATGCCGTCTAATATTTTTATGGCAGCACCAGCACCTAAATCTGTAATGGTCTCATGTTTCTGTATACCTGGTACGTCACACGCAAGTGTAACGTCTAAGTTAATAGCAAAATCTGGATCTATACCTAATGTTGCTGCCTTTGCTCCTCTTAGACCCACTTCTTCTTGAACGGTAAAAACAGCATACAGATCATGTGGAATCTTAGTCTTTTTTAATTCCCTAAGTGTCTCCATGAGTAAGAACACACATACTCGATTATCGAGAGACTTGGCATTAACCATATCACCCATCTCAATCAATGTTCTTTCTCTTGTGATTGTATCTCCTACAGATACTATCTTGTTCACTTCTTTTGCGGTCAAGCCAGTATCTATAAAATATTCATCTAATTTAACTGGCTTAGCTTTTTCTTCTGGTGTCATAATATGAATGGGCTTACAACCCATTACACCTATTATATCTTTCTTGCCATGTATAATAACACGCTGAGCCGTAAGCGTCTTAGGATCAAAACCACCTAAAGGCTGAAATCTTAAAAATCCAGCTTCATCTATATGGCTTACTATAAAGCTGATCTCATCCATATGAGCGGCTACCATTACCCTCTTATCCGACTTTCCTTTCTTTACGGCAATCAAGTTGCCCATAGGATCAGTATATATCTCATCCACATAGCCTTTAATCTGTTCTGTAATGAATCCTCTTACTTTATATTCATAACCCGGTGCTCCTGGCACTTGAGTTGTTTTGTTTAATAATTTTACGTCAATCATAATGTTAAGTTGTTGATGTGTCTAATTGCCACAAATGTAAGACATGATGTTGTTTTAATTATCTTGGCAGCATAATAATTTGAATTACTGATTTAATGAGTAGAATTAAGCAATTAGCTGGGCAAACGGTGGTTTACGGTGGGGGGCACATTCTATCCAAGATAGTCTTTTACTTATTAGTAAACTTTTTGCTATTAAATCTACTTAATGAACGAAATGAAGAGTATGGTACATTTAGTTGGTACTATGGGTACAGTGCTATATTTGTTATACTTTTCTCATTCAGAATGGATACCGCTCTTTTTAGGTTTGGGACCAAGGTAAGCGATAGTAAAAAAGCTTTCAACACGAGCTTTACATTTGTTCTCATTGCATCTTTATTTCTGCTAACTATTGGTGTTTTTGCCTATAAATATATTGCCCCACATACTGTCGCCCCTAATCGGCCAATATACGTTCGTTGGTTTGCTTTTATTCTTGCTTTTGACATACTAGCACTCATACCTTATGCTAAGCTTAGATTAGATAACCAAGCTAAGAGTTTTGCGGTTTTTAAAATTTTAAATGTACTTATCTCTTCAGGATTAATTATATTTTTTCTTGTTGTATTGCCTTCATTTCCCGATAGTATAAGATCTATTTTTCCTGATTGTGCCTATATAATTGATTATGTATTTCTATCTAATCTAATCGCTAGTTTTGTAATCTTAATATTGCTAATATTAAAAATTGGCGGTATTGGTTTTCAACTTGATTTAGCTATACTTAAAAAAATGATCTTCTATGTCTCTCCTTTAGTCGTAGTTGGGGTTGCTAATAGTGTAATTCAATATCTTGCTGTCCCTTTACAAGAACAGTTTTTAGGTCCCAACGAAGCAGAAAACATTGCTAAAGGTGGTACTTATGAAGCATCACGTAAAATCGCTAATCTTTTTGCGATGTTTATTACGGCATTCAATTATGCTGCAGAACCGTTTTTCTTTAATAATTCGTCTTCCTCAGATCGTCGATTATATTATGGTAAAATATGTAACTTTTTCTCTCTTGTTGGGGGTCTTGTTATCCTATGTATTGTTTTCTCTCTTGATGCCATTGGACAATTGATTGGGTCTTCTTATTTAGAAGGGTTTTTCGTTATTCCGATTCTATTAATTGGTTATTTATTCTTAGGGTTATATTATAATGTATCGATCTGGTATAAACTATCTGACAACACTAAGTATGGGGCTTACATATCAACATTAGGTGTTATTACATTTCTATGTATAAATATCTTATTACTTCCGCTCTATGGATACGTAGTAACGGCATGGGCAACACTTATCACATATTCTCTCATGGTAGTCGTAGCATATATTATAGGACAAAAACTGTATCCAATAGACTATCCAATAAAGAAAATAATTGTGAATATTATTATTGTATCGGGAATTGTAGTTACATCTGTATACTTGAAACCAGAAGTCACAACGACCATTTACTATGTTTTCGCAGCTGTAACGGTATGTCTATACATGTGGTATGCTTACAAGGTGGAGGAAGCAGAGTGGAATACCATTCTTAAGATCCGAAAGACATAAAATACTCCTGTATATGTATTCTATTCTTGTAAGCATAAATTACTGCTGCTATAGAAAACACCAATATCGCAACCCTAAATTTTCTCCATGTCTCCATGTTACGCTCACGCATAGTTTTATACTCTGGTCTTCGTGAATATGACATGCCTTATTTCTGTTTTAGAACTTTTAGTGATTGGTAGCTAGATAATCTAATCCATCCTTCGAGAAAGAGTAATACTATTATACCGCCTAAGAAAATTAAGTTACGGCTATACTCGACCATCTGTGTCCATTCCTTATAGAAAGTTCTGACCATTAGAATCTCAACACAGATTACAGCTGCCGCTAATACAAATAATATTATGCTTGTAGCATTAAGGTACTTTACCTCATAGCGCTTTTTTTCTATTGAGTTTTTGAGGTATCCCTTGGTGTAATGCTGGTTATCGGGATCTATCTTAACTAACTCTGAGAATATGTGATCAGCTTTGTAATAATCTAAAACCCTGTGAGTTGCCCATGCTTTACGATAAAGCAGATCTTTATAGACATCTACACCATCTATCTCATAGATATTATCTCTTATAACCATCGTTATTAGTCGATCCACTACAGAAAGAAAGCCGTAATAATCTTTAACCTCATATGAAGCTATCGCAAATTTGCATTCTATATAGGTCTGGTATTCATATGGCAGTCGCCTTATGTCAGATCTATTGTTTTCATAATATCTAATCTGTTCTTGGTAAGAGTCAGATTCTATACTTATGAAGCCATTATAGATTTGCTGTTCTATTTGCTCTGTTAACTTCATATTTCTTTTAATGCATATAAAACGGGTCTCGATGGACTTACGTCCAAAATTAACGGTAATATCTGCAAGTTTAACAAATATAGGCCATCCTTCATTTTATTGTCGACAAATATTAGTTCGGTTATCGTTTTGTCTTTAGCGATACTTTTCTTGGTATTCCAGAAAGCTTTATGCCCAGCAAGCTTACCGCCATCTACTTCTCTGTCCACACTCGGTACATCTATCAGTAGATGTTTAACATTAGTTTTAGTAATTAGTTTTAGTAGATCTGCAGAGTAGTATGTGGGATTAGTACCTGTATAATTTTTTCTCTTTTTACTGATGCGATTTGGCTTAGTTCTTAGAACTAATGCTTCTATATTACTATCCTTTATGGTTTTTATATCAAGACAGTTTTTAGTTACTACCCTATCTCCATTCTTCTTAACCTCTGGTACAACAGTAATTAAACTTGTAACATAATGCTGACAGTTAAGTGTCTCAATTATTGTGTCCCCTCTCTTATCTATATGCCTTACGCTTTCTGTATGTGTGCAGTTGCCGTGTGGGTTAATTCTTATATTATAAAAATTGACCGGTGCTCCTGACTCTAATGATCCTATAAATTCTCCGTCCTGAAATGGTGTAGCTTCATATCTTGGTGCTCCGAAAGCTATAGGCGTTTTTTTATGCTCAAGTGGAATTGATATATCCATAGGCATAGAAAGATCCGCTTCATAATTTATCTGATTATGGGATAACTTTATTACCATTAATTTCTTTTGTCTAATCCCCAGTTTAATTTGTTTCGTATCGTACGCATATAGCTGTCTCCATCTATAGTTATAAATTTTGCAGATATTTTATTCTTTTTCAGTTCCAGTTTTTGATTCTCCTTAATTATCTCGTGTCTATTATCAAGTGTACATAAGTAAGTATCAGATCTACCTTCTATTTCAAAAGTAATTTTGTGGTGGCTGGATATTACAACGGGTCTAACGTTAAGGTTATGTGGCGCTACCGGTGTAAGTATAAAATTCTCCGAACTAGGAAACATAATAGGGCCACCACAACTCAATGAATATGCAGTAGATCCTGTAGGTGTAGATACTATCAAGCCATCAGCCCAATAGGAAACCAAAAACTCATCGTCAATATAAGTGTGTATTATTATCATAGAAGAATTGTCTCTCTTAACTAGTGTAAAATCATTAAGAGCAAAATTCTGTGCACCGAATAAGTTATTATCCGTATTTAATTCTATCATGAATCTCTCATGTATGGTATAACTACCTGATAGTAATAGTTGTACTGCAGATTCGATTCTTTCTTGTTCTATATTAGCAAGAAAACCTAGCCTCCCTAGATTTATACCTAATATAGCGATCGAGAGATCCATAATTAATGCAGTAGCAGAAAGTATGGTGCCGTCACCGCCTAAAGTTATCATAACATTAGGATCATATGCCTTTAGATCTGAGTGAGACTTAATTGATGTGACATTATTTGTAATATTAGGAAACTTCGATGCTATTTCATGGTATACACTATAGTCAACATTAGCATTAGATAACACAGCAAATAATTGCTCGTAATATATCTTATTTTTCTCTTTACAATTCTTAGAATATACAATTACTCTCATGACTTGTCTTTAGCTAATGGTTTAAAAACTTATCGTACTTAAAAAATATAATCCCTTATCACCAATATCGTTAAAACTATATTCAAAGCTAATCAGAAAATTATTAAATAAGATAACATCCAAGGCTGGACCAAAACCATAAATAATACGATTGTTAAGTGTATTAGTATCTACATATCTGTTCTCATTGATATAAGCTGCATCAAAATTAAACCGTAAGAACATAGTAAAATTCATTTTCTTAAATTGACGTGGCATCCATTTTACAGTATTAAGATTATTGTCTAGCAGCATATACTTAACGGAGTTCATCGTTATACCATAGTCAGTGCCGTCCATAACATACAACTCGTATCCTGATACAATATCAGTATCCCAGCCTATGCCCGTATTATTAGCGAAAGCTACCCTAGCTCTTATGATATTTGTTTTTGCTTTATTACGGGTACTTAAGATCAGTTTTTTATTAAGTATCGGCCAATGCTTCTCACCGCCTACGGTTATGCTTAGATTATTGAATTCATTAAATATGCCTAAACCTTCTTTCTTAATATTTCCGAACAGTAAATATCCTCCTAGCGGATATTGTACATAGGTTCTCTTATCATGGTTATAATCATATTCTATATATAGAAACTTAAGAGAAGTCTTACCATCAAGAAAATATTCTGGATTTAATTCCTGAGCTACATATTCGTCTATTTTATTATGATGATATTCTATTCTTAAGCCATGAAAATTATAGGTATCGGGCCTATATTTTAATTCCGGGCCTATTCTGAATCTGGACAGTAGCTTACGATCATCATCGTTTCTTGCAAATAGTGTTTTATTATTAAGGGTCTTATAAGCAATCTCTCTATTTTCTGCATAGAAAATAGAACCGCCAATACCTAACTTATTATCTAATGCTAAGAAAGGATATTGATAGGTCAGCTCGTACTTTGTTGTATAACCAAAGTGTACTTTAAGTTTAAATGGATCACGATTTCCTGTAAAGTTAAAGTGTGATAAACGCAAGCCATAATTAACTCTGTCAAGTGATCTATTCTGTTCTTGCCACCACACACTAAAGTTTCTATCAGCGAGTTCAAAGATGGGCATAGGAAATAGATACCAATTCTCCTCTACGACTATATTTATTTTGGCAGATGTTGTCTTAGTATCGTATTCTACAAGGTTAACGACAACGGAATTAAATAGTCCTGTACCTAAGACCCTAAGTCGTGCTGTGGCTATACGCTCAGTGATTTTTGTAAGTAATATTGTGTCCCCTTTCTTTATACCAAGTTCCATCAGAATGGCTCTTTCTTTAGTATGATAATTACCTGATATCATAATATCAGTAATTGTAGTCACATTATCTTGAGCTAATGAGACACAGTAACAAAAAAGCAAAAGGATAGTAAAGCTTATTCTATGCATCAAGAAAACGCATCAATTGATCATAATTATCTTTAAAATCTTCTTTGTGGGATTCAGTTGTGAAGGATGCTTTGATATCATAGTCATATCTCTCTAAAGCAGAGATTACATCTTGAATTTGTAGACGATTAATTTTTAATGTTATAAGAATTGTTGAAGATTCATGCCTTGATGTTATAAAGCTGGCGATTATAGACGCGTTTTCCAATTCGATAACTCTTGCTATCTCTGATAATATATATCCTTTGTGGCTGGTTTCTATAATTATTATTCCTCCTGGTTCTTTAAAAGAATAAGTACCTGCAAGAAATGATATTAGATCTTCTTGTGAGACAACACCTTTAAATTCATTATCGTCACCTACTATCGGAACGAGCGTATAATTATGCTCTGACATTATCGATAGAAGATCAAAAACATGATCATCTGAACTAACTGTCATCATGGTATTATCTAATACTATATCTCTTATGCTCGTATCTGGATTCTCACTTGTTACCTCTTCTTCAGATATAATACCAAGATAAATGCCTTCCTTAACTATAGGTAAATGTCTTACATGGAACAAACTCATCATAGACATAGCTTGTGCCACATTGTCACTCGGTATAAGAGGTATTATTTGGTCTGATATGAGATCTTTTGCTATCATCTATTATATAAAACTGTTCTAATCAATATATGTTAACGTCTTGAAAGCTTTTCTTTTTCATATACATACTCTTTGTCGGATAGAAGTCCTCTTTCTCTCAAGTCTTTCAATTTATTAAGTTGACTTAATAATGCATCATCTACTAATAAGTCTTGTTTCGGTGCTGATACTTTTAAAGTTGTATCTCTCTTATAACCTCGTTCTACGAAACTGTCGAACTCGGGTTGTATTCTTAAATAAGCGAGGTCGTCGTGTGTTTTGATTTTTTCAAAATCTTTAAATCCTAATCGGACACATTCTTCTAAGTAAAAGAACGCTTTATCTTTCTTCTCCATCAGAGAATGTACAGCAACTAACTTAAAATTTAGATCAATATTATCTGGACTCAATTCTAATGCTTGTATAAAATCTTTTTCTGCTCCTTCGAGATCGTATTCTTTGTGTTTTTTATCACCACTTTTTATAAATGGATTAGCAGAAAGGCCTTGGTTATAATTGTATTTTTTTCGCTGGCTTTCCATTTTCTTAATCTCATTAGAGCTTTTTTTATTTTCGCGATCGATTCTTGTACCTCTACTATTTGTTCTATTTATATTCCTATTCCCGTTATTATATTTCTGATCAAATGCTTCTTCAGACATAGATAATAACTTGATGGCATCCATTACTCCCAATAAGAATGTAAAAGGAAATTTTATACCAGCAAAAAGAACAAAAGTCAAAAAGAGATAAAAGAAACCTGGGCCTATCTTATTCAGATAGAACTTATGTATACCAAGTGGTCCTCCTAAGAAGGCTAATATCGCTGCAAGCTTTCTGTTCTTCTTATTCATTTTCTATTTGATCTTTGTCGTAAGTAAGGCGATGTCATCTACGTAACCATTTAATCCTTTAAATGATTCAAGATCAATAAGCAATTTTTCATTGAATTCTTTTGTTTTTAGTGAGGCGTTAGTTTTCACAAAATCAATTACCCTATCATCATCATAATATTCATCTTGCTCATTCTTAAGGTCGATGAGCCCGTCAGTAAAGCAAAATAAAAAGGCATCTTTTTTTAGCTTTATTTTTTCTTCTTTTATAAATGGTAATTTCTCAAAAGCACCTATTACTGAACTTCCTGTCTTAAGTAGCATCGTCTCATTTCCATTAAGTAATATAGGAGGATAATGACCTGCATTAATATATGTCAGTTCTTTACTTTCTAAGTTTATTTCTGCGATAAAGAATGTAATAAATTTATCACTTTTTGTAATTCTATATACTGCTTGATTTAACGCAAAGACAAAAGTTTCTAAATCTCTATATTGGAAAATAAGACTATGTAGCATAGCCTGAAAATTGGACATCAGTAATGCAGCTGCAATTCCTTTACCAGAGATATCTGCGATAACAACTGCGAATCTATTTTTATCAAATTTTATATAATCGACATAATCACCACCTATATTATCATGTGGTTTATAATAAGTATCTATTTCAAATGCATCGCTTTCTGGCATCTTTTCAGGGATGAGCATTTGCTGAAACTCTTTCGCTAATTCTAATTCCTTTTTGAATCTCTCTTGCTTTATCTGTTTCTTAAACAGTCTCTTGTTTTCTATGGCGACAGCTATTATGTTAGTTATGGTTGTGATAAACTGTATTTTATTATAGATATCCTCTTTATCTTTTATCCCTCCTATAAGTGCAAAGGCAATCGGGTTGTCCTTATGGAATACAGGGATGATAATATCGAACATACGGAGGTAGACGTGATCTTCATCTTTTATAGTGTGTAATCTTTTATGTTTAAGACACTCTTCTATTAGTTCTTGTTCGTAACCTTCCTCCAGATTTATATGTGTTGCTATGCGCCAATCTTCAGAGCCTTTTACAAAAAGACACATTTTTAATATGCCCATCTCCCAACTAAGAAATGATCTGTACATATTAAATAAACCACCTTCTGGTACATTGTCGTTTATAGCTTGCGTAATAGTCAGCAGACTTTTAATCTGTAGCTCTTTGAGGCTAAGTTCTTTTTCTAACTTCTCTAATAATTCTAATTTGCTTCTCAAGACTTTATAGTTTCTTATTTGATGCGTGTCTGTTCTTGTCTCTATTTGTTTTTTTATCTATGTTCTTACTTATTGCCTTTTGTAAGTCTATATCCATTTGGTTTGCGAGACATGTGGTGACAAATATAATGTCTGCAATCTCGTCAGCGATCTTGATTTTTATATCTGCTTCAGATATTGGTTCTTTATATGATTGTTCTCCATACCGTCTAGACATGTGTCTTGCCAGCTCCCCTACTTCCTCAGTTAATATACTCATATTAGTAAGTTCACTGAAGTATCTTACGCCATGAGTTTTTATCCAATTGTCAACTTGTTTTTGCCAGTCATTTATTTCCATATATACTATTCCCTACTTTGAGTGTCTATAATTATAGTAACTGGTCCATCATTAGTGAGCGATACTTTCATATTAGCTCCAAATACGCCTTCCTCTACTTTTACTTTATGGACTAATTTTATATGATCTATAAAGCTCCTATACAGAGGAATGGCTTGATCAGGTTTTGCTGCTCTTATGTATGATGGTCTATTACCTTTCCTCGTACTTGCGTATAAGGTAAATTGACTTATAACTAATAATGATCCTCCCACATCATCTAAAGAGAGATTCATAATACCATCCTTATCGTCAAATATTCTGAGACCTATTATCTTTCTCGATAACCATATAATATCATCTTTTGTATCATCTGGTTGTATACCTAAAAGGATTACAAGACCCTTATCTATTTGTCCTACTATCTTATTATCTATCTCTACATTAGCTGTACTCAGAACCCGCTGTATAACTGCTCTCAATTGTGTTAGTTAAGTCTTATTAAACAGATAGTAATTAACATCAGTTAACATGAAAATTATATATCAGTTGATTATATATTAAAATTACTAATATATATTAGTTATCAATATTATTCTGGATTAATTCATCAGGGTATTAACAGTAAAACGAGACTTTCTCAGTCTACACACTACTAATCAACATACTCGGTTATTGTGTTTATTATATTGAATTAATAGAGCTTATTATTGTTAAAAGACTTGTGAGTAATTGTAATACTAATGTTAGTAGGGATTTTTTTAGAATTACTTTTACCATTATATCACCATATCAACACAGCTAATAATAAGGCTTTTCTTTTTATTTAAAATAGAATAGTAATTATCTAGTGTTGTTTATAACTACTTCAAATAATCAAATTTTTAAACCATTTTTGTTTTGATCATATTGTAATATCAAATTGATAATCTATGGAATATAATAGAATTGTAAAAACATGGTTAATCATTGGTGTTGTAATGTTGTTTTTTCAGATCATCATTGGTGGGGTGACGAGAATAACCGGTTCTGGTCTATCAATTACTAAGTGGGAAATTGTCACTGGCACATTACCACCACTAACAGATGATAAATGGCAAGAAGAATTTAGCGCATATAAGGAGACTCCACAGTATCAGAAAATAAATCAAGGAATGGAATTGGGTTCTCTATTTGATTCGAGTTCTTTTAAGTTTATTTATTTCTGGGAGTATTTTCATAGGTTATGGGCTCGTCTTATGGGATTTGTTTTTCTTATACCTATAGTTTTCTTTTATTTTAAAAAATGGGTTGATAAAATATTATTAAAGAAATTATCTTATGTTTTTTTTGGGGCTGCATTAGCGGCTATGTTTGGGTGGATCATGGTTGCAAGTGGTCTTAAGGATAGGCCATGGGTTAATGCCTATAAGTTGTCTCTTCATTTAGGTATAGCATTATTGACGCTAGGACTTTTATTGAATGCGACTTTCTTTGCAATGTATAAGAATAGATTGTCTGTCAGTAATTCTTCTTTATATAAATTATCATTAGTTTTCTTTGTGATGCTTTGTATTCAAATCTTTTTTGGTGCTGTAGTTTCTGGTATGAAGGCCTCGTTATACTACCCTACTTGGCCTGATATAGGAGGATCATTTATACCTAACATTTTATTTGATTCATATACTTGGAGTTTCGCTAATCTTGTTGATTATGATAAGAGTCCTTTAATGCCTGCTCTTATTCATGTACTACATAGGAATTGGGGTTATATTACTTACGCTTTTGGCCTATATATAATTTTCAAGACCTTGAGATATCCACTGAAAAAGCATTTTAATATTCTTGCGATATCAGTATTGGTACTTTTGAATATCCAGGTAGTATTAGGTATTATGACTTTGCTTAGATCCTTAGGTAGTGTTCCTGTTTTTTATGGTGTGATGCATCAAGCAGTGGCTATATTTATTTTTGGTATTTCACTATTTAACTTGTATCTATTTAGGATTAGAGACTATTCTTAGAACCGATTTAGTTATTAACTTATCATTTTATTATACAGCAGTTATTAGCAATACGTTAGTTGATTAGAATTAAATATTTATCTCTGATAACATCGTTGCGGTTTTGTAATTTCTTATGAGCTTAGCATTAATTATCCTCAATAAAAAAAGTGGTTATTCTATCGATTAGAATAACCACTTTTATATTTAAAATTTAATATCTCATATCGTATATCCTGAATACGTTAGACAAGTATTAAGGTTGATTAGCTTCTTTTTCTTTAGCTCTATTAGCTCTCTGCATAGGATTTTCTCCTGATCTTCTGCTTCCCTTGTAGAGTTCAAATCTATCAGCCTTTTTAGGTGGAGCTATTTCATTATTATCGGTGTCAACATCTGCTGTTTCTAAAAACGGATCGAGGACTACATCTGTTACTACTTTATCTGTTACAAAAGTTTTAGTAACTGTCTTAGCATCAAATCTCCATATCTCTGCTGGTACCTTTCTTACTTCTGTAGTACCATCTGCATATTGTAATTCAATAATTATAGGCATTGGTATGCCACCTACATTTTCAAATGTCATTTGATAAAAATGCTTTTTAGCTTCTAATAAAGCTTTCTCTTTATCAGTTAGAGATTCTAAGAACTTGTCATGTTGTTCTTCGTCTATAACATCTACCTCTAACGGATCATAGTTCGTATAGAAATCATCTATCGTAGGATCTAATTCGTTTTGTGTTTGTTTAATTGTTTCTCTATTTCTGAGTATGCTTATATTAACTCTCTCTTTAGCTCTATTGGCTTTATTTTCTGCACTTAGGGTTTTAGGATCATCACTTTTTAGTTGGAAGTGTTTCACTTCATTAAGTGCAAGATCTACATGCTCTGTTGTATAGAACCAGCTTCTCCAGAACCAATCTAAATCTACAGCTGATGCATCTTCCATTGTTCTAAAGAAATCAGCCGGTGTTGGATGTTTAAATTTCCATCTATTAGCATACTCTTTAAATGCATAATCAAACAGTTCTCTACCCATTATGGTTTCTCTCAAGATATTAAGAGCTGTAGCTGGTTTACCATAGGCATTGTTACCAAACTGGAATATATACTCAGAGTTACTCATGATAGGTGATATTTTATCTTTATCTCCTTTCATATAATCTACAATCTTATTAGCAGGTCCTCTTCTTGATGGGTAGTCTCTTTCCCATTGCTGCTCAGTAAGATATTGTAGAAATGTATTCAGACCTTCATCCATCCAAGTCCACTGTCTTTCATCAGAATTAACGATCATAGGAAACCAATTATGTCCTACTTCGTGTATGATTACGCCTATGTGACCGTACTTAGTTCTTTGTGTGTATGTGTTATCATCTTCGCATCTTCCATAGTTGAAGCATATCATAGGATATTCCATACCCATATTGCCATCTATAGACCATGCTACAGGATATGGATAATCGAATGTGTAGTGTGAGTACCATTTAATTGTATGTGCTACTGATTTTGTAGAATATTTGCTCCATAAACAGTCTCCTTCTTTGGTCCACATAGACATTGCCATAACTGTTCTACCATCTGCCATAGGTACCCCGAGAGCATCCCATGCGAATCTTCTTGATGTAGCAAAGGCAAAATCTCTTACATTCTTGGCCTTAAATTTCCATGTCTTAGTTTTGGAGGATCTATCTTTCATACGATCTTCAGCTTCATCTAAGCTTGCTATAATTACTGGATGAAGGTCAGCTGATTTTGCTTGATTTAGTCTTTTCTGTTGTGCTGCACTTAGAACATTAGAAGAATTCTGTAACTCTCCTGATGCTGCGACAAGGTGGTCCGCCGGTACTGTTATATTGACTTCATAATCTCCGAAGGTAAGCGTAAACTCTCCCCTACCAAAGAACTGTTTGTTCTGCCATCCATATACGTCATTATACATACACATACGTGGATAATACTGGGCTATGACATATACATTATTGCTATCTGCCTCAAAATGCTCATATCCTGATCTGCCACCTATCTCTCTTGTGTTATTAATATTATACCACCATTTAATACTAAAGCTGTAGCTTTTGCCAGACTTTAAGACTTCTGGAAGATCTATACGCATCATTGTTTTATTGAGGGTATATTTCAGACCTTTTCCATCTGAAGATTTTACTTCGTCTACATTAAATCCTCCTTCAAAATCAGGATCTATTCTGGTGAGTTGGCGCATATTCATTCTTTCATTAACAGTACTTGTTGAGATGTCATGAGAGTGAGAATCTTTAGCTCTTACATTCTGATCCATCTGTACCCATAGGTACTTCAGATCATCAGGGGATTCGTTATGATATGTTATTTTTTCATTACCATACAATTTTTGGTTTTCATCATCTATTGTAATATCCATCTTATAATCAGCTCTCTGCTGCCAGTATTCGTGACCGGGTGATCCAGAAGCGCTTCTGTAAGTATTAGGAGTAGGTAATTCTTGTTCAAGTTGCCTAAACTTGTTAGTGTCTTGTCCGTATACGGATAGGATAGTGAATGTGAAAAGGAAAGCAAAGAGTGATCTCATTTATTAAAGTTTTATATAGTGTAAATATAAGGTAATACGCTTATATGAGTGTAACCATTCTCATAACACTGTTGTGTGTATTATGTTTCACGTGGAACTTAAATCGAAAGCAGTAGTTTTTTGAAGTCTTTGTAGTTGTGGCTGCAAGTATATGAGGTCTTCTCTTTGTCCATAAATGAAGTTAATTGTTCTGGTAACTTTAGTTTGTTACCTAATGTTTCTTCTACGACCTCAGAGAACTTTCCTGGATGTGCTGTCTCAAAATATGTACAATGCACCTCATTCTTATTTTCATTCATATAATCCTTACAAGCTAAGTATGCTATAGCACCATGGGGGTCAGCTATATAATTATGTTCCTTGAGAATACTTTGCATAGCTTTTCTGGTCTGATCATCATTATAAGTATAGCCCTTAATTAGTTTTTGCATCATGTTCCACGTGGAACTATCATTTCCAAACAAGTGCTGCATACGTACAAAGTTACTTGGAGCACCTACATCCATAGCATTTGATATTGTAGGAACAGATGGTTTAGAATCGTATTGGCCTGTTAGAAGATAGTTAGGCACAGTATCATTCTTATTAGTAGCCGCCAAAAACTGATGAATAGGAAGACCCATTCTATATGCTAATAATCCAGCTGTTAGATTACCAAAATTACCTGATGGGACAGAAAAAACAACTTTATCGCTTAGATGTTTTATTTGTTTGTAAGCTTCGAAGTAATAGAAACTCTGAGGAATTAGACGGGCAATATTAATAGAATTAGCTGAGCTAAAAGTGTACTTCTGTAATAGGTCTTCGTCAAGAAATGCTTCTTTAACTAAGGACTGACAATCATCAAATACACCATCTACTTCTACAGCACTAATATTATCACCCCATGTGGTTAATTGCTTCTCTTGTAATGGACTAACTTTTCCACTTGGATATAATATAATTACATTAATACCTGGTACATTATGAAAGCCTGCAGCAACAGCTCCACCTGTATCACCGCTTGTAGCAACAAGAATAGTAGTTTCGCGATTTTCGTTTCTTAAAAAGTGTGACATTAATTCTGCCATAAACCGAGCACCAAAATCTTTAAATGCCATGCTTGGTCCATGAAATAATTCTAATGTAGACACCTGGTTATTATGCACATGCACTGGGGCAGGGAAGTTAATGGCCTTTGAGACTATGCCATATAAATCAGATTCTGAAATGTAATCGCCTATAATGTTTTGTGATACTATAAAAGCTATATCGATAAGGGAGTACTGATCAAGATTGTGTAAGAAGCGATCATCAAGTTTAGGCAACACCGTAGGCATATAAAGTCCCTTATCTTTCGGAAATGCATTAAGCACTGCAGTTTTAAGATCTACAACATTACTTTTATCATTGGTACTATATAGCTTCATTTATAATAGACTTATTATTCTTAGTTATTTTGAATCAACACTTCTTAGCGCCTTCATGATTAATATTTGATATAAAGACATTACATTCGATGCCAGCATCTTTATATATTTGGATAGCACCTTCCATTATATTTTCTGCCTTAAATGAATTATTACATAAGGCAAACATAGAAGGTCCCGCTCCAGATATACTGAACCCTAAAGCATCAGCATTCATAGCCATTTCTTTAAGCTTGTAGAACTCAGGTATAAGATGTGCTCTCTGAGCTTCTATAATATGATCATGCATGCTTCTTCTGATCATTTCAAAATCTGACTTGTACATTGCGGCAACAAAACTTCCAAGGTTTCCCGATTGCTTAATCATATCTTGTAACGAAACATTTTCTTTTAATATCGCTCTAGAATCTTTAGTAAGTATCTTAACCTGAGGATGTATAATTACACAGCGTAATCCTATAGGACACATAATCTTAGACCAATCCAAAGTTTCATTATCTCTTATGAGTACAAATCCACCCAATAAACTTGGTGCTACATTATCCGCATGAAAAGATCCATCCGCTATCTCTTCTCCCTGTGTTGCAAACTTTAGAATCTCTGCTTTTGTATATGGATAATCGAGATAAGCATTAACACCGAAAGCACCAGCTACAGCACTTGCGGCACTACTTCCAAGACCTGTTCCAATTTCCATATTTTTAAACAAATCCATTTCTATTGGCTCATCTTCTAAACCTAAAGATTCGAGTAATTTTTGTGCTGCAAATCCCGCTGTATTTTTATTGATATTTTTAGATAACCCCTTATTACTGTATATTCTTTTGATGTGTAGCCCAGGCTTAGAGCCTTCTCTTACGATCACTTCATCACCTAAGGTTTCTAATGCAAATCCTAATATGTCATATCCTACAGCGACGTTAGCCACAGAAGCCGGAGCAAACACTTTCAAACCATATTTATACGACATAACTAATTGATATTCAGAATTTTATAAAAATTTACTAGTGTTAATTATTTCGGCAAGAACACCTGCTGCAGTAACATCCGCTCCTGCTCCAGGACCCCTTACAAGTAATGGTGTTTTGTTATATCTTGTCGTATAAAAAGCAATCATATTATCGCTACCACTTAACCCATAGAATGGATTTTCCTCAGCAACACTTTGAAGAGATACTTTACCTATCTCACCATCGAGGGTGGCAATAAACCTAAGTTTGAGACCACTTGCTTCAGCGGTTTCTATTTTATTTTTGAAGTAGTCATTCTTATCTTTTAATAGGCTATAGAACGCTTCTACAGAAGAAGCTTCCATAGCACCTTCTGGTAGAAAATTTTTAATATCAATCTGATCTTCTTCCATATTCAATCCAGACTCTCTCGCAAGTATGAGTAGCTTCCTTCTTACGTCATTTCCTGAAAGATCTTCGCGAGGATCTGGCTCTGTATATCCTAATTTCTGTGCTTCTTTTACGACATCATGAAATAATTTATCAGATGAAAAATTATTAAAAATGTATGATAGAGACCCTGATAGGACAGCTTCTATTTTTTGTATCTGATCACCACTATCGATAAGTCCTTTTAGTGTCGATATGACTGGAAGACCAGCTCCTACATTTGTTTCAAAATTGAATGGTGTTTTGTACTTCTGTACGGCTTCCTTTATAGCACTGTAGTTATCCATAGTGGAAGAAAAAGCAACTTTATTAGGAGTCGATATTGCAATATTATTACTTAGAATTCTGACATAATGTGGAGCAACAGATACTATCGCAGTAGAGTCTAAGAATATAGAGTGTGCATGATTATGGTCAATCATTTTATTTATAAACCCTTCTATATCAGCTACATCCGAAGAAGCTCTTAAAGTTTCTTGATAAGTTTCAATATTTATGGATTCTTCGGACAAGATCATTTTCTTGCTATTAGAGAGTCCATTTATACAGAGATTTATTCCAGTCGTTTTCTTTATCGATTCACTGTTTTCTTGTATCTGCTTGAGTAAAGTATTGCCTATAAGTCCAATGCCAATCATATAGATGTGCACGGTTTTATATTCTGAAAGAAAAAAAGCATCATGTATCGCATTTAAGGCCTTGACTACTACTTTCTGTTGTATAGCAAATGATATATTTAGCTCGGAAGAACCCTGAGCAATAGCCTCTATATTAATACCGTTTTTACCTAATATTTGGAATAATGTACCTGCGACACCAGGACTATTTTTCATATTCTCACCGATAACAGCAAGTAATGCATTTCCATTATTAACTCTAATTGGATCAATGAGCTTTCTATTTAATTCGAAAGCAAACTCTTCATTAAGAAACTCCTCAGCAGTAAGACTATCTTCCTGCATTATTGCGACTGTAATAGAATGCTCTGAAGAAGCTTGAGTTATCATTATGATATTTATATCCTGATTAGCTAAGCACTTAAAAAGTCTTGATGCTATACCAGAAACGCCTTGCATTCCCGTACCTTCTAATGTTACTAAAGCAACATTTTCTATAGCAGATAAGCCAGATATAATCTTGTTTTTTTTAGTGTTTGTATGGTGTATAAGTGTGCCTGGATGTTTTGGATTAAATGTGTTTTTAATCTTAGTGGGAATACCCATCTCTCTTACCGGTCTGATAGTAGGGGAGTATAAGACCTTAGCTCCAAAGTGGGACATCTCCATAGCTTCAGCGTAGCTTAACTCTTCTATGGGATAAGCATTTTTGACTTTTCGAGGATCTGAGGTAAGTACACCATCAACATCAGTCCAGATTTCAAGGACCTCAGCATCTACCGCCGCCGCAAATATGGCTGCACTATAATCAGAACCTCCGCGGCCAAGTGTAGTTGTTCTACCTGAATTTAGATCAGAGCCTATAAAACCAGTGACAACATAAATTTTGCCTTTTTTATTTAGTTTTTCCTTTATAATCTTATTTGTTTCATGGAAGTTAACCCTTGCAGAACCATAAGAGTCATCGGTTTTGATATACTTTCTGGCATCGATATATTCTGAGTTGAACCCAGACTCTGAGAGATATTGTGCAAATACATATGCACAGTTTCTTTCGCCAAAGCTTAATATGTAATCTCTAGTTCTATCAGAAGCTTCTTGTATTAATTGCACACCAGATAGAAGATTTTCTAAAATGCTATGATTTTCTTCAAGCTCCGACTTGATGGATTGTAACATGCTACTACTCAGTAGTTCTTCAGCTATATCGTTGACTTTTTGCTTAAAATCCTTGAGTAATGGCTTGTAATTGCTGTTTTCTTTAGCAATATCAGTCATAGAAATTAACATATCCGTGACACCACTAAATGCTGACACCACTACATATAAGCAGTCATTTTCTTCATAGCTAAATGTAATAATGTCTTTAACCAAGACAAGCCTTTTAGCGTTAGCCACCGAAGTGCCACCAAATTTGAGAACTTTCATTTAACATATATCTTAAGTTCTATAGTGCAGAAATTAAGCCAAGAAAGAAGAAACACATTAAATTATTTTTTAATACGTGGCAGCGTTTATTCTTCTTATATTGTTAATTAAAATATAAGTCATTATGCACATATCTAATGTGCTATGCCTTATTATTGCTACTCTATTGCATAGTAACATAAAATAAAAAACCAATGCGAACATTTCTGATTGTCTTAGTAAGTAGCTTTTTAAGCTTTATACCCAATAAAATTAGTGCTTTTGACCTACACTGTCCCCAAGATTACTGGTTGGATTGTGGTACAGAGATATGGGACCTTTCTATGTATGGTAATGCTTACTACTATATTAACTACGTTCATTATGACGCAGGTGCTCCAGTTGTACAACATCATCTGTCGTCTTGTAATACTGGATATATAACAAGGACATGGACAGTTGAGGACCAGTATTGGAACCTACACTCATGTACTCAGACATTATATATAGAGGGAGGCGATTTTAGGTATTCAGATATTACATGGCCTCTATCAGACCTTCACCTCACAGGATGTAATGTTAACGTTCACCCTAATAACCTGCCTTATGAATATAGTGAGCCAACATGGAATTATGTCTCTTGTAGTCAAATTGCCTCATCGTTCAGAGATCAAGAATTTTATTTTGGTCCTGATTGCAAGAAGATATTAAGAAGATGGACGGTTATTGACTGGTGTACATATACGGGAGGAAGTAAGGGTATATATACATATAGTCAGACGATCAAGATAAGTAGAGATGAGGCACCGATTGTGTCTTGCGCAAAGGAAATATCAGTACAAGCGAGTAAGTGTGACAGTGTCTATGTAAATATTCCTGGAGTATCTTTAGAAGGAGAATCTTGTAATGGCAATTATTCAGTTGTACATAATTATCCACATGCAGTAAGTGCCACTAATGCGTCAGGAATGTATCCAGTAGGCACTACAATAGTAAGATATTCAGTACTGTACGCTTGTGGGAGTGAGGTGGCTTGTCAGACAAAAGTAAAGGTCAATGCACCAGGACCAGTTCCTTATTGCTTAGCAGATCTTAATGTAGTGCTTATGCCACAAGATACTGATGGCAATGGTACTATAGACAATGGTATGGTGGAAGTATGGGCTAAGGATCTCAACATAGGTTCTTATCATCCGTGTAATAGTTTTCAATTAAAATTCTCGTTCTCAGCAGATATTAATGATAAGGTAAGAATGTTCAATTGTGATAACGTAGGTTACAATACCGTTCAGATGTGGGTGACAGATATAAGAGGACATCAATCATATTGTCTTGTCAATATTAATGTCCAGAATAACGGTGCTAATATTCCTGACTGTAAGCCAGATATAGGCGCTAAAGATGTTGTGTTTGGTTTAGCAAACGATGAAAGTGAAGAACCATTATCTGAGGTTATAATTACAGCTAAGGATAGGTTCCCCCTCTATGAATATGTTACAGATGTCGTAGAGACTGTAGAATATATTACACTAGATAGTTTCTATAATCAAGCAGGTTCTCTGATACATATATATGATACTGTTACCTCATCAGATACGGTAGTTGTAGATTCATTCGGAAGAATTAATGTACTTAATTTGTATACGGATGAGTTAGGTAGATTTTATTCTAATGAAATTCCGATTGGAAGAAATTATGAATTTTCTGCTTATCGTGGAGATGATATGTCTTTAATAAATGGATCAGATCTTAGTCTTCTTGCTAATCATATATTTAGTGATGCTCCATTTAATAATTCATACACTTATCTAGCGGCAGATATTAACGAAGATAAAATTGTAAATATAGAGGACTATAAAATTCTTAAGGACCTCATCAATGGCGAAGAAGATGAATGGCCACAAGAAAGACAATGGGTATTCTACAGCAAGAAGGGAATGGATGATATGACTTCACAACCATTAGATGATAACTTATCAGAAATGGTGGAGGTTCCTTATCTAAGTGGACAAGGAAATAGAATAGACTTTATGGGAATATTAAAAGGAGACTTGACAAGGTATGAGGCTGTATCTCAAGCCCAAGAAAGAGTATTAGATTATAGATCTACTGATATTAATAATGAGGTTACATTATTTCCTAACCCTTTTAAGAATAAGTTGAATATTCAAGGACCTGAAGGTGTTGAGATTCAGGTAGAAATATACTCACTTACAGGAAAAAAGATACTTCAGAGAGTACTTACAAGTAATACTGAGGTGGAAATAGATGATAATGAGCTTCCTAACGGTACGTATATGTACAGAGCTGTAATCAATGGAGAAGAAATAAAGACAGGCAAACTATTAAAGATCTAATAGTATTGCTTAGTCTACTAGTAAAATAATATTAAGAGCCTACAGTCGTGGGCTCTTTTTTGTTACACTATTGTAAGAAAGATGTTTTAATTAAGCCATTGATAACTGTCTAATAGTTCCACAATATCTTCTTTTAAGAAAGCATAGACAGGCGCTATAGAATCTCTATTAACCTGAGACTTAAAGTAAAGGCTGCCTCTCATAAAGTGAGTTGTAGAATCCGTTACGAAAAACTGTAGGGGAGTAGCTACAGGACCGTCTATTTCAAAGATGATACCGTGTAAGTTTTTCTCAGGTTTACTTATTTTAATTTCGTCACGATAATTGGCTTTTATATTATGCTTGTCAGCAAGCTCAAATGCATCAAGCATCAGCTTATCAAAATGTTTTCTGTTTTCTATATCTATATAGCTTAAGTGCAGATAAGCATTAAGATCTTGAGAGTATAGGTCAAACCAACACTTGCTATCCGAATTGTCTTGTACAAAAGTATCCTGTAGCACAGAAAAGTAATCTGGAATATTCATCTCAAAAGGACAATCTTTAAATATCTGTAAGTGATATGATTTGTCAGGATATTCTATTCTCGGATAGATGCGGGGCTTTGGTAGTAGAGGACCATTATCAGCACATGATGACACGATAATTGATGCTAATATTATAATTAAAAATGTACGTATCATAGTATGGTTAAGTGAATTTTTTCGATTCTTCTTTTAGTTACAGAGACAATCTTTAAACGAAATTGTCCAACAGTTATTTCCTTGTCTTTTTTAGGAATCTTACCTATCCTCACAAGAACAAGACCTGCAAGAGAGTCTGCTTCTTGCATATAATTTTCGAAGGAGCCTTTGTCCATATCTATTATACGGGCAACATCAGAGAGAAGAGTTTTGCCATCAAATATGTAATTGTTAGGACTAATTTTTATAAAATCAACTTCTTCGTCTGTATCAAATTCTCCTTTGATTTCTCCTATGACTTCTTCCATAATATCTTCTAAAGTTATAATCCCTGCGCTACCACCGAATTCATCTACTACGATACCCATGTGCATTTTTTTCTGCTGGAACTCCTTTAACAGATCATCAATCTTCTTAGATTCTGGAACATAAAGAAGACTCTTCCTTACAAGCGTTTGCCATTCGAAATTATCGGCCTTATGGGCAAACTCTAAGAGGTCCTTCACATAAAGAATACCTACAAGTTCATCGAATACTTCCAGATATACAGGAATTCTGGAGTAACCACTTTCTTTTATTACCTTAAGTACTTCATGATAACTTTCGTTAACTTCTACAGCTACGACGTCGACCCTGGACTTCATGATCTGTTTAGCAGATACATTACCGAACTTAATAATACCCCTAAGAATGTCTGCTTCTTCGTCGTCACTGTATACGGTCAGTCTTATTGCCTCATCAAGGTCTTCTTTACTTGTATCTTCTAAGCCTGACTTTTTTGATATATAATTAGATTCAAGTTTTGAGCTCCAATTAACAAGCAATCTACTGAACGGATTAAGTATGTACGTTAAGAAATTCATTGGCCCAGCCATGATAGTACAGAACCTTATATTATTAAGATTGGCGTAAATCTTAGGGGCAACCTCTCCAAAAAGAACAAGGATAAACGTTACGCCAACTACAGTAATAAGGAAATTAATTATTCTACCTGTGCTTAATGCAGCACGGTTAAGTTCTTCTATAGTGCTTCCATTATACCAAGGATTTATATTGCATACATAGTGACCCATAGACATTAATGCACTATTACCTATGAGTTGTTGCAGTATATAGTCAGATAGAATAACTATACCAATATTGATAAAATTATTGCTTATGAGAATTGTAGCTAATAACTTTCTGTGGTGTTCTAGTAGATTGAGAATAGTCGTGTTGGTTTTACTCTCTTCACTTCTAATGTTTTCTAAGTCAGCAGGAGACATAGAAAAAAATGCTACTTCAGAACCAGATACAAGAGCTGATCCACACAATAAAACACAAAGCAAGATAATACATATCAGTAACGTCATCGTGTAAGTATTAAGTTACAGATGGTGTAATAGATTATCGAGGGGGGTTCTGTGTCCAAGTATTAACTAATTTAGAAATTAAAAAGGCAGATCATCCTCAGAAACCTTGAGATTAGAGGTACCACTTTCTGGTGAGGTAGTTTCAAATTTTGGAAAGCTTTTTTCGTCGTCAGCGCTAATGTTATTGATACCACTTTGCTCGCCAGAGTTTCTCTTATCTAAGGGCTTTAATATTTGCGCAACAATATCAGTATTGTATCTATCATTACCTTCTTTATCCTGCCACTTACGAGTAGTTATTTTACCCTCAATATATACGAGGCTACCTTTTTTGAGATTCTTTTCAGCAACCGTAGCTAAGTATCTCCAGGCCACGATATTATGCCACTCTGTAAGACTTTGCCATTCACCGCTTTTATCTTTATAGTTTTCGCTTGTAGCCACAGAAAAACTTGCTACGGAGGTACCACTCTCTAAGTTTCGTATTTCTGGATCTTTACCTAGATGTCCTACTATTGTCACTTTGTTTATCATAATGAATTGTCTTATTTATTAAAATAAAGTTATGGATAAATCTTTGAAATACAAATCTATGACTTTTGGCCATGCAAAAGTGTTTAAATCGTCGTTTACACATATTATGTAAGGTAGATCATCCATTTCTTTGATAGAGTATGGAATTTTTAAAATTAAAAACTGTGCATGGATGTATTGATGCGTCAGAGTCTGCTTAAATATCTTGGACTTAAAAGTTTCAAATTTAACATCTTCTATAGATAGAAATGAAAGATTAGGTTCTATGTTATATCCGCTGACCTCTTGCAGAGGGAATTGATACAAACCTTTCCATATATCTTCCTCTGATCGTTTTTGTATATATGTATTGTTGTTCTTGTCCACGATATGATAGTAATAGAAATACCGCTTCTTTTTGACAATTTTTTTCGACTTGTAAGGTATTGATGAGATTAAACCTTTCTTCTTAGCAATGCAAGATTTAGAGACAGGACACTGATTACATTGTGGATTTCGGTAAGTACAACAGAGAGCACCTATCTCCATGATTGCTTGATTAAATATTGCAGGTTCTTGGTAGCTGATAAGTCGACTACCTACTGTACCTATCTTATTAAGTGTAGACTTTATATCTACAGCTTCTTCTATGCCCCATAGGCGAGATATGAGCCTTATAACATTGCCATCAACGACGACATGAGGAAGATTGTAAGCGAAGCTGGCAATTGCCGATGCAGTGTATGGCCCTACGCCTTTTAAGGTAAGAAGCTCATTATATGTATTAGGAAATACACCATCAAGATTATTGTAAATATGCTTAGCAGTAAAGTGAAGATTTCTTGCTCTACTGTAGTAACCAAGACCTTCCCATAATTTAAGTACTTGATCTTCGGTAGCCTGAGCAAGGGTAATAACATTAGGGAAAGCAATTATGAATCTATTGAAATATTCTAAGCCTTGGTTGACTGTAGTTTGCTGGAGCACGATTTCAGAAATCCATATGATGTAGGGATCCGTCGTATCACGCCATGGTAGTTTTCTGGCATTTTTATTATACCAGTTGACTATTTTATTGGAGAGGGATTTATAATTATGATCTTCGGACATACGCTAGTCCAAAGATCACAATTATAAATAAACATTTCTTATGATGCTAACTTCATTTTTATAGTGGCCATATCTCCGTAAGAATTGAATAATTTAGCTTTCAATGCTTTTCTCGCGAAGAATATTCTACTCTTAATAGTGCCTAATGGTAGCTGAAATTTATCTGCAATTTCTTGATACTTAAATCCTTCAAAATGCATCATAAAAGGAATTCTAATAGAATCATCAAGTGACTTAATCATTCCATTAATTTCCTCCATCAGTAAATTTCTATCTACATCATTATCTACAGAATTAGAACTTGAATTGAGGTAATATAGATTTTCAGTTGTATCAATAATAGTATTGGCTTTGACCTTCTTTCTATAGTTATTGATAAATATATTTTTCATTATAGTAAACATCCAAGCCTTGAAATTGGTCCCAGGTCTGAATTTTTCTTTGTTGTGAATCGCTCTAAATTTAGTCTCCTGCATGAGATCTTGAGCATCATCAGTATTCTTAGTCAAGTTGTATGCAAATGCATTTAGTGACGGGTTGATTACTGTAATTTGGCTGCAGAATTCATTATTTGACATAATTATTAATTTTGTTATACAAATATAGAAAATGATTAAACAAAATACAAGTATAATAAAGCTATAGACATCAAGCAAGAACTCAATATTTAAAAATAAATGACACAATAAGCTGAATATTAGCTATTTATACTATAAAATACTATTAATTAAACTTTCAGAAATAATTGAAAGTTTAATTATTTCTGTGACTTGGATAACAGAAACAGGGCTATAATTCCAAATATTACATTAGGAAGCCAAGCTCCGAGCATAGGATCTAAGGATAGATTATTAGAGAATGTAGATGAGAATTGTGAGACTATAACATAAGCTGCGCCTATTATAACACCTATAGCCAGATGTAAGCCCATGCCTCCTCTTATCTTACGAGCAGCAATAGCAAATCCAATGATGGTAAGAATTATGATGGCGAAAGGCTGAGCAGATCGTAAATATAATTCTACGAGATAATTTTTTTCTGCACCGATACCTCTTTCCTTTTTACGAAGTATATAGTTCTTAAGATCCGTCGTATTCATATTCTCCATACCTTTTGTATTTCTTGTAAAATCTTCTGGAGTAAGATCAAGCAGTGTATCTAAGGTTTCAGAATTAGCAACGATAATTTCTTCCTTAAGGCCGTCTATTTTTCTAATACTATAGTTTTTTAAAGTCCAAAGGTTTGGAGCTTCTTTGAATGTTAGCTTCTCTGCTTTGAGGACCTCTACAAGGTTGTTGTTTTTAAATTGCTCCAACCTAAAAATCCTTCCAGAGCTATCTCTCTTTATATACCTTCGGATAAATATTTTCTGATCTGGATTAAGGTAGAAATGGATATCATTCTGTAGCGTCTGTTCTATATTCTTATGAAGGTGTTCTGCTTCAAATTCATTCTTAAGCTTATTACTCAGGGGTATGACGTAGTTTTTACCTGCCCATAATAAACCTGATATAAAACATGCCGCAATAAGATATGGTACTAAGATTCTATATATAGATACACCACCGCTAAGGGTTGCAATTATTTCAGAGTCCTTGGCTAATCGAGAAGTAAAAAATATGACTGCAATAAGAGAGAACAGTGGCCACATAAGCCCATTAATCCATGGGATATAGTACAGATAATATTGTGACATCACTTCGATGAAACTTAGATCAGCATTGATGTACTTATTAATTTTTTCGCTGTAGTCTATAACTATACCGACTAGAGATATTAGAAACATCGTAAAGAAGAAACTGGCTAAGTATTTCTTTATAATGTAAGTATCTAATTTCTTAAGTATCATCTATGGTATAATATTATAATCTACGTCTTAAGAACGGTAGAACTTCGTCTTTCCATGTAGAGAATACACCTTGTTCTATTTTTTCTCTTGATATTCTCATAAGATCAAGATAAAACGCCAAGTTATGCACACTTGCAATTTGACCAGCCATGAACTCTTTAACCTGAAATAAATGTCTAAGATATGCCTTAGAATAACGTGTGGACAGTGTAGAATTAGATCGAGTATCGATGGCACTAAAATCTGTTTTCCACTTTTCGTTTTTAATATTTATAATGCCTTCCCATGTATATAACATACCATGTCGTGCATTACGAGTAGGTAATACACAATCAAACATATCTATACCTAAGCCTACACACTCTATAAGGTTCTCAGGTAGTCCGACGCCCATAAGGTATCTTGGCTTGTCTTCTGGAAGTATACCCGTACAGACATCTGTCATAGCGTACAGATCTTCATGTGGCTCACCTACTGATAATCCACCTATGGCATTAATAGCTTGATCTGTTTGCGCTATATACTCTGCTGATTGTATACGCAGGTCTTTATATGTACTTCCCTGTACAATAGGAGCGAAAGTCTGATGATGACCATAATGTGGATCCGTCTCATTAAATCGTTGAATACATCTATCCAGCCATCGATGTGTCATAGCAATAGATTTCTTAGCATAATTATATTCACAAGGGTAGGGCGTACACTCATCGAATGCCATAATGATATCGGCTCCGATCGTCCTTTGGATATCCATTATATTCTCAGGTGTAAAGAAATGCTTACTGCCATCTATATGAGAAGAGAACTTAACACCTTCTTCTGTAATCTTACGCCTATCGCTAAGAGAATAGACTTGGTACCCGCCAGAATCAGTTAATAAGGGTTTTTTCCAATCCATAAACTTATGGACGCCTCCAGCTTGCTGTAGGACATCTAAAGTAGGCCTAAGATAAAGATGATAGGTATTAGCAAGAATAATATCTGCGTCTATATCGTTTTCGAGATAAGCTTGATCTACGGCTTTGACTGTGGCCTGAGTACCGACAGGCATAAAAATAGGTGTTTTGATCTGTCCGTGATCTGTCTTGATAATTCCCGACCTTGCTTTAGATCCGGGGTCTTTATGTTGTAAACTGAAATCCATAGAATCCCAAAGGTAGATTTAATATAGATTTTCTTAGATTTATTTATTTATATCTATAGATATGAAAAACGTAATTGAAAAATTAGAGTTATGAAGATTCATAAGTTGTCACATGTAATTGCAGTTCCGTTTGCGCTTATGTTATGTTACATTCTATACGAGACATTTCTAAATGACAGCTCTACGCTACTTTTATATGGTATGTTTCCTGCCGCAGTCCTTATACTTATATATCTATTTCAACCACAGATAAACTACTGGTGGCTAAGTAATAATCCGATTGCCATTGATGATAAGGTTCTTAAGATGTTAGAAAGAACTAATCCCGTATATAGAATAATGTTTCATGAAGATAAAAGGCTTTTCCAAAACAGACTTGTACTATATACAGAGGGTAATGCATTTATGTCTAAAGGTATGGAGCAAGACTTTGATGTACCTTATGATGTAAAAATGATGACAGGACAGATTCCAATAACGATGATGTGGAATAAGAAAGATATTGTTCTAAAAGCATTTGAACGTATAGTCATATATAAACACCCCTTTCCAAGTCCTAAGTTTAAATTTCTTCATACAGCTGAGACAGACATAGAGGATGGTGTTATTATATACTCTCTTGAGCATATGGAGGCAGCATTTTTAAACCCAACTTCATTCTATAATGTTGCGTGGCATGCATATGCTGAAGCATACGTCAAGGCATACCCGCAATTAGATTATCCTGAATTGGACGCTTCAGTATGGCAAATTATAGAAAAATCTTCAGGCTTAGAAAGAGATACTATATTAAATATATTAGGCTTCGAGACTGTAGACCTATTACCTATCCTAATTACTTGCTATTTTCTCAATGGCGAAAAACTTAGAAATATAGACTCAGATATCTTCTCTCAAGTAGAGGCTATATTTGCTTAATCACATCTATAGGGTAAAGCACTTTACACTTTAAGCAGGCGTGTAGAGTTTTTGTCTCTTATTAACAGCAGTACGTAGTGGAGACCCTACGACACTACGCTCCTATATGCCTTAGGTTTGTTTTGTATTTAAGCGATAAGCTCTTATCAATAATACCACCCTCCCTTTACGAAGAATATTTCTCAAAACTCAACTCTGTTGTTATGAATATAATTAAAGTCATCTTCTTATTCCTATGTGCTACTCAGATATCTGCTCAGTGTGATAACTGCAGTGAGATTAATCATAATGGAAACTTCGAACAAAAGAATAATATTCCAGGAACAGAAAACGCTAACGGTATCATGCAGGGCGAAATACAAAACTGGTATAACACACATGGCTCAGCGGACTACTTTGATAATCTGTGGAACTGGTATTATATTGATGGAGTAGAGAGTAACATGGGTCACCTTTGTTACGGTAGTCGTCCTTCTCACGATCACAGTGAAGGTATGTATACATCAGTAGACATTCTTGCCGATGAGGACTTATCTTATTGTGTACAATTCGATTACGGATCACACTGTGATTCTGACAAAAACGGCAAAGCACATATCTACTTAGCTAACAATCTTCAAGAAGGATCGACTAATGGATTTATGTTTCCTAAACCACAGACTCATGGATACTGGTTTGATAATTCTAAGGAGATAGACGTTATTGAGTTGGATGATGAGACATCATTTACAGAAGTAGGTATGACAACTTATTCAGCAACCATAGATCCTGATGAATCTTATAGTCAGCTCTGGTTTTTTACAGAGTACTTATATGCTGACGGAGGCTTCGCTAACTGTGGATTAATGCTTGACAATGTGAAAGTAAGTTGTACTACTTCAGCATTAACTGAAATATCTGTGGAAGATTTGGGAGATGATTCAGTAGAGTTGTCAGCAGTATTTTCTAAAGAATTATCAGGCGTTACCTATGAGTGGATTACAGATAACTCTATTAAAAGCACGCAAGCAAAATTAATTATAAATAAAACTGAAAAGTCTCAGGAAGTATGTCTTAAAATTACAGATAGTAGAGGTGCATGTGCTGAGGTTTGCGTAACTGTAAGTGGTAAGAATGGATCTCACGGTCAGAGCTTGTGTGACTATGCAGTATGTCTTGATGCTGCTGGTGGCGTACCTACTATAGAGGGCATAGAATTAAAGACAGAAACTGGAGAGACAATAACTATTGATAATTCATTTCCTGAATTTGACTTTCCATACTGTATAGGTGCATGGAATATGTGTGCTGACGGTGCTTACGAATTAGAACATCTTGTAACTGATCTTAATATCTGGATGCTGAATAATGATTATCAAGGACAAGTTGCTAAAACAGAAGATTCTGGAATTATAGAAGGATGTAGAGCTAATAAGTTATTGATATTTCAATCAGAGCTTTCTTTCGAATCACTCATCATAGGTAACGAGAAAGAGATGGAAAACTATAGCATCTACTTTCAGCAAGCTAACTGTAATGAAATACCTAATGAAGAAAGTGAAACTACAAACGCAGAGGAAACACAAGCATACCCTAATCCAGCAGTCGGTATAGTTAATGTGACACTTCCTCAAGCTGAACAGAACAATTCTTGTAGTATAGAATTAAGATGTCTTAATGGCAACATATTAGAATCTCATGATGTAGATATAAGTCAGAATAATACAATGCAATTAGACTTGAGTCAAAGACAAGCGGGCATCTACTATATAAATGTAAGAACCGAGAGCGCTATGGAATCTCACAAGATTATCAAATTATAGTACTTTTTACTTCCACTTAATATTACAGCCAGCACTCGGAATCTGTGGTTGTATATCAGTGATGCCGAGAGTCAATGCATCAATAGCAAACCTCAGATCAGCCCCAGTTACAGGAATACCGTTACCAGGTCTACTTGCGTCAAGACGACCACGATAGATAAGAGAGTCGTTCTTATCAAATAAATAAAAATCAGGTGTACATGCCGCATCATAAGCTTTAGCAACGGATTGATCTGCATCATATAGATAGGGGAAAGGATACTTAAGAACCTTAGCGACAATATTCATCTTCTCAGGACTATCATCTTGGTAGTTTTCTACATCATTAGATGATATCGCTACAAAACCAACTCCCTTAGGTAGATAGTCGTTTGCGATATTAACCAATTCATGATTTAAGTGAATAACGAATGGACAGTGATTACAACTGAATACGATCATGGTGCCTTTATCACCACGTATATCATCTAAAGAAAGATTATTTCCAGATACGGTATCCAACAATGAAAATGATGGAGCTTTTGTGCCTAATGGCAACATGTTAGATTCTTTTAGAGACATATCTGTATGTTTTTTTTAAAAAATTTAAAGAGTTGTTGTTTTTGACTCAATGTGTTTAAACACATTGGATGGTATGATAGAGTTATAACTCATTTTTATTTATTCGTGCCATAGGCACTGCAACTTTTATTTATTCCGAGGACATAATGTTCTACAACATTAAGGTCTGCTGCAGCCTCACTTCCAGCAAACCCTTTGATCATGTCCGCAGTAAGATTAACTTTTGCATATGAAGTGTAGATAGTAGATAGTGGTAAGTAAGTCCAGTGCCATTTCTCTTCATTATATCCATGAGGACGATCAGCGTTCTTAGTGGTATATGGTCTACAATATCCGAAACGTATTGCATTTTTTTCGAGCCAAGAAAACAACTTAAGCCCTTCGCCATTGCTGAACCATTCATTATTAAAACTATTGAAATCAATATCTGATCCCCAGTGATGTCGAGAGGTCCCTGGCATGGAACTGTATTCTAATATCTTACGAGCTCTATCTACTGGATCTGGATATTGAACACTTGCGTTCTGTCCATTACTGAGGATAGTCTTTCCGGTCCATTTCTTTTCCCAGATTGTTTTTTGATAATCAAAGTTTCTTACTGCAGAACGGATTACTAAATTAACACCATCTTTTTTAGCAGCAGCATGCATCTTTAAGAATGCTTCATAAGCTTCTTTTTTCATTAGAAGTCCATTACGATCAGAGTAGTCCGATGATATAGTTGTGAATGTAGTATCTATAGATGGGTCGAATTTTCCCATGATGAAATCATTAGTAACATCAGAAGGGTATACAACCTTGGCTACCTTTGCTGGCGTTACTATAACTTCACTTTTAGTAGGGCTTTGTGGCGTACACGCAAGAAACGTTATGACACATATAAGAGCTACGATTATTGATTTATTATGTTTCATCGTTTTTCTTAGTTCCATAATTAAATAAGCCTTTCTCTTTTATCAATGGTACAAGTACGGGAGGTACAAAGTTTTCCCATTCTTGGTTACCAGCTTCTAAGGACTCTAACACATTCCAAGGTAAGATTTCAAGCTTCTTTTTGTCATAAGTATTGATCTCGACGATCTGCTCTGCATCTATAAGATGCTTATATAGAAAGTGTATACCTTCAGGAACCATCAAAGTTCTTGCAGTAATAAGTTCTCCACCTTCCTTTAAGAAAGCAGGATACACATAGACTCTTATATTACGATTGAATAATTCTCCAAAAGCGATCAATAACCTACCATCTTGATTATTATAGAATTTTTCTTCGATGATATGGTGTAGTTCTCTTACACCGATTACAAGACCTAAGTGGCCGATTTTATGATCTGATAAGTAGTTGATTAAGTTCTGATGATTACTACAATCAGATATAATTACATTATGACCTAAAGCGCAAAGCGCATCTGCTCTCTCAAGAAAATCTGCTTCATCAATATCGCCGTCAACCTTAAGGTTATCCATTGTTACTTCAGCGATAATTGCAGCGTTATTATCTTCTACCTTATCCTCATTAATGAATTGCTTATATGCTGAATCAAATACATCAAGCGTTACACTCGTAGGTGGTCTGAAGTGCCCACGTACAACCATCAAGTCTTTCTTCCATAAGAATTCTGATGCATGTATATTTCTCTTGTTTTTACCAAATATGGTTACATCTGTAAGATTATAATTAACCAGATATAGTGCTAGTAACCTGTTATCTACATGATCAAAATCAGGACCCTCTAATCTCAGCATATCAATATTTACCCGACCAGCGATACCGTCCGAAAGAGATTGTACAAACTCCTTCATATCGTGGTGACTCTTGTAGCAAGCGTATATCATATTTACACCCAGCGTGCCTATAGCTTCTTGTTGGAGATGACTATTCTGATCATTCATTTTGACATGGACGATAAGGTCGTTAGTAGGACCATCAGCTTTAAGTTGAAATCTGACACCCATCCACCCATTACCCTTGATGGTACGCTTGTAATTGATGGCCGCTACAGTATCTGCAAATGCAAAAAATGTTGTCTTTGGCCTTTCTTTATCCAATCGGTCTTCCATAAGGCCGTACTCATGATCGAGCATCTTATATAACCTTGACTCACATACATAGCGACCACTTTTTTCAGCACCGTAGATAGCATCAGAGTAGGTCTTGTCATAAGCAGACATAGTCTTAGCGATAGTTCCCGCAGCGGCACCCGCTTGAAAGAAACTACGAGCCACTTCCTGTCCGGCACCTATTTCTGAGAAGGTACCATATATCTTCTTATTAAGGTTAATGTTAAGCGCCTTCTGATCGGCGGTAAGCATATGTCGTTTCTTAGTCTCCAAGTCTCATAATTTTGACGCAAAGATATAGAATTTCATATGGAGACAAAGGCTAATATCTTCTACGGAGAACTATATCCAGATAATAAGGGTAGACATGAAACCACTATATTCCTTATTTAATGTCACTTCGTCGATAAATCTCACTAATACAAAGACTTCTTTTCAATAATAAAATTAAAAATTGTTTCTTACGTTGTAAGAACAGTAAGGTCTGATATCATGGCATATTATTGTTTTATCAAGCAATCATTATGAAAAAAAATCAACTAATTACGCTAATCCTTTTATTAGCAGTTATAGCGGCAGCCATTTACTATTTCTCTCGATCAAGTACGGATGATGCACAACAGGATATCGTATCTGCCGTTAAGTATGGTCCATTTACAGTTTCTGTCAGTGCTACAGGAGAACTTGAGGCCAAGAGGTCTAAGAAAATAATGGGCCCTTCTTCTATGCGTAATGCACAGATCTACGAGACAACGATACAATCATTAGTACCAGAAGGTACGGAGGTAAAGGAAGGTGCATTTGTGGCACAACTCGATAAGACTGAGGTGGCTAACAAGATGGCGGATATTCAAGCCGAGATCGACAAAGTCCTCACACAGCTCGAGCAAGTCAAAATAGACACATCTATAGAAATGAGAGGGTTACGTGACCAGATGGTCAATGTCAAATTCTCTAAAGAGGAAACAAAACTGCAGGTAGAGTTAAGTAAGTACGAACCCCAAGCTGTTATTAGACAGAAAAACATAGAGTTTGAGAAGATAGAAAGGGAATATGAACAATTGAGAGTAAAATTGGGATTAACAAAAGACAAGAACCTCGCTAAGATTGCTGAGATAACGGCTTCTCTTAATCAGCAAAAAGTTAAAATGAAACGACTCATTGACTTAGGGGAAGAATTTACAATAAAAGCTCCTGCTGACGGTATGGTTATATATGCACGAGGCTGGGAAGGAAAAGTATCATCAGGTTCCAGATTGCGAGCATGGGATCCAGTAGTGGCAGAATTACCAGACCTTACAGAAATGATATCCAAGACCTACGTGAATGAAGTAGACATTAGTAAAGTTTCTATAGGCCAAGACACTAGGATAACAGTAGATGCTTTTCCAGATGCGGAATACACAGGAACTGTAAAGAAGGTTGCTAACATCGGTGAGCAATTAAGAAATTATGACACTAAGGTTTTTGAAGTTATTGTATCTGTTAATGAGCAAGACTCTATATTAAGGCCGGCAATGACAACCGGTATAGAAGTAGTTATTAGCGAGTTTGATTCTGTGACATATATACCCTTAGAGGCATTGTATAAAGACTCAGTGAATTTTGTATTCAGAAAAATGAATGGTAAGGTAACTAAGCAAGAAGTTGTAGTTGGTTCTTCTAATGATTTAGATATCATCATTGCAGGGGGCTTAGAGAAAGGACAAGAAGTACTTCTTACAAAACCAGAGAACGCAGACGAGCTGAAGATAAATTATTTTGATAGCGCTACTAAAAAAGAAATTCTTGCAGAGATAGATAGAAAAGAAGATGAGCGAAAAGCGGTATTAGAAGAGAAGAAGAAAACCCTCAAGGATGATATAGAACGTAAAGATGATTCTGGTTCCACAATGGTAATATTTAGATAATGGCAAGAGTATTATTTAATTTTTACCTCGCCATAGATGGTATCGTCGCTAATAAGTTAAGAGCTTTTCTGACAGCTCTGGGTATAATCTTTGGTGTAGCTGCTGTTGTGGCAATGCTAGCCATCGGATCGGGTGCTCAGAAAGCGATTATGGAACAAATGAAGCTTATAGGTTCTAACAGTATAATTATTAAAAGTACTACAGAAGAAGAGGGAGAAGAAAGTGATGATAAAGAAGAAAAACGAAAATGGTCACCTGGTCTCTCTATAGATGATATAGCTGCAATCAACCATATCGTACCTACCATAGAGATGTCAGGAGGAGAGATCAAGTCTCGAGAATCGCTTATCGCAAATGGCAAACAATCGAAAGTTACAGTTATGGGGATAGAGCCGACCTTCTTTGATCTTAATAATCTTAGAATAGGGGAGGGCAGTAACTTTGTAGAGTCACACTTAGTTAACGGAACAGCAGTGTGTATAATAGGTAAGAATATTCATTCTAAATATTTTCAGGGAGAATACGCTATAGGGGAAAAGATTAAAGTCGGTAATAACTGGCTGACGATAATAGGCATCATAGAGAAACGAATTGCCAAGCGAGAAAACCTCGAGAAGCTGGGCTTGCAAGATTATAATTCCAATCTTTATATTCCTATAAAAACTTCTTTACTAAGATTCCAAGATAGAGCAAAGGTAGAAAGTAAAGATATTGCAAGAAGGTCTAACAGATTTACTGGAGCTCATAACTATCATCAGTTGGATAGGGCAGTATTCCGAATAGATGATGAAAGTAATCTGCAAGCGACAGCAGAAGTCATAGGAAAAATCCTCGAAAGAAAACATAATAACATTAAGGACTATGAGATAGAAATACCAGAATTACTTATACAACAGCAGCAGAAGACACAGGAGACATTTAATGTCGTTCTTGCCGTTATTGCAGGCATATCCTTATTAGTAGGTGGTATAGGTATTATGAATATCATGCTTGCTTCAGTCCTTGAGCGTATTAGAGAAATAGGAATCCGCATGTCTATAGGGGCACAGAAGAAAGACATCATATTACAGTTTTTATTTGAAGCAGTATTCATTTGTTTTCTTGGTGGATTAGTTGGTGTCATCCTTGGTATAGTGACCGCCAAGCTTATTGCTAATTCTGCAGATATACCGACTGTCATTTCTTGGTGGTCCATTGTACTATCATTTGGGGTGGCCTTCTTAGTGGGCTTAGTATTTGGATTATTTCCAGCTAAGAGAGCCTCAGAGTATGACCCGATAATTGCTTTACGATCAAATTAGAAAAAACTTCATGAGACATATATTGCTTTTAATTTTATTGGGAATAAGTCAGCATATTGTTGCACAGACCGAAGAGACATTTACACTGGAAGATATTATTGTCTTAGCACAATCGGAATCTCCACAAGTGAAGTTGGCAGAGATGCGTAAGTCTAATGCTTACTGGAGGAATCAGCGATTTCTTGCAGATTACAGACCCGAGATAAACTTAGGCCTTATACTACCAAGTATAGATAGGTCTGTAAGTCTTATTGATTTACCTAATGGGTCTTCAGCTTTTAGAGAAAGATCTCAGATGACTAATGATGTGTCATTATCTTTAAGTCAGAATATCACAAAAACTGGAGGCCAGGTATTTGCTTCTACTGGGATAAATCGATTAGATGTATTTAAAACAAATAACGTACCTGGATCAAAAAGTTATTTTAGTAATCCTTTAGCAATTGGTATTGTCCAACCATTATTTGATTTTAATGAACTAAAGTGGAATAAACGTATTATGCCTTTGTTATTTGAGGAAGCTCAATCCACCTTTTCTGAAGAGTTAGAAGCAGTAGCATTTCAATCTGTTCAATTATTTTTTACTTTACTTAATGCACAGATGGACCTTAAGGCAGCTACTGATAGAAAATCCGTCGCAGACGATTTGTATAAATTAGGAGAGAATAGATATTCGGTTGGTAACATTGCAGAAACAGATTTGCTTCAACTAGAAATGGATGTAATGCGATCAGATACAGATATCTCAACAGCGAAGCAAAGAGAACAGTCAGCTAATGAAGACCTAAGAAATTTTTTAGGAATTTATGAGGATGTAAAGTTCAACTTAGATCTTCCGCTTGAAGTACCTGAATTTTTAATTGAAATGGAAACAGCATTGACCCAAGCGAGAACTAATAGAAGTACAATAATTAGTATTCAGAGAAGGTTATTAGAGGCAGAGGCAGATGTAGAAAGTAGTAAAGCCAACACAGGTATTAGTGGACAATTATCTGGAAGAGTGGGTCTTACGGGATTCGGAGGTAGTGTATCGGATGCATATTCTACACTAACAGATCAAGAAGTCATCACATTAAGGTTAACCATTCCTATTGCAGATTGGGGAAAAGCTAAGGCAGCATACGAGATACAAAAATCAAACTATGAGTTGGTCGAACTTAACACTGGATTAGAAAAAATAAACTTCGAAAATCAAGTTAAGATAGCGGTACAACAATTTGAATTAGTAAAGGAGAATGTAAAGTTATCAAAACGATCGTACGAACTATCACAAAAAAGATATGACCTTACAAGAAAAAGATATGTGATAGGAAAGCTAGACATTACACAACTAAATCTTGCAGACATAGAACAAGAAGCACAGAGACAAGCTTATACTAAAGCCATCAATCAATTCTGGGAAGCTTATTACAATATACGATCCCTAACCTTGTATGATTTCATGAATAATGCTTCTTTGGTTAAGTAACTATTGATCATACAAGTTCTTTATTCCAAGTCTACATGTTGCCTTGGAAGCTCTTAGTTAAAACCGTTCCTATATCTGGTCTCATTATTGCACATAAAATAGTGTGAAAACTAAACTCTCTCATAATGTATATGTCGTAGAACTCGATAGAAAAGTATGGTCAGATAGCACAAAATTTAGAGCAGCTAATCCCCATTATAAAGGCTTAATGGGTTGCCTGTATGTAGGTATGACCAGCCATACTCCACAAGAGAGATACAAGAAACATAAGACAGGCTATAGAACTAAGAAAGGCATTAAGATCTCTTCTCGCTTTGTAGAGAAGTACGGTGTATTTCTTAGACCACATTTATACTCAGCATTTAATCCACTTTCTAAGAGAGACGCAACAGACTTAGAGAAAAACCTGGCTAATGGATTAAAGAAAAGAGGGTATGCCGTTTGGTGGAATTAATTAATCTTTCTCCTGCACTAACTCTATAAGCATACCGTTAGCACTTTTAGGATGTATAAAACAGACGAGTTTATTGTCTGCGCCGATAGTAGGTTCTTCACTAAGTAGTCGGAACCCCTCTTCTTTTAACCTCTTCATTTCTGATACGATGTCTGTCACTGCGAAGGCGACATGATGAAAACCTTCTCCTCTTTTTTCTATAAACGTACTTATAACGCTATGCTCATGTGTGGCTTGTAGGAGCTCTATTTTGTTAGGGCCTACTCGTAAGAAAGAAGTGAGTACACCTTGAGATTCTACAACTTCCCTTTTGTAAGGTTGTACTTGAAATAAGCTTCCGTAAATTTTTTCACTGGCTTCAATATCTTTGACGGCGATACCGATATGTTCTATTTTCTTCATAAGTTTAAAAAGTGTAAAAGAATTACTGCGGTTAAATTGTAGTTAAAGATAGACAAACGTATATGTTAAGATGTATTTTTATAAATGAATAAGTAATGAATGGATAAGAAATTTATATGGGGCATTATCATTCTTATGTCTGGGTCACTCTTGGGTATAGCGATCACTCAGTTCGTTTGGATTAAGACACAGGTAGATCTTGATGCTAAGAGCTTTACAGATAAGACTTATATGGCACTTAATAATGTCAAGATAAGAATGTCAAAAGATGCTGAACTACAAGATGATTTAAAGAAAGACAAAAAACTCTTCGGTAATACTATTACGAACCTACTGTCCCCAGAAAATAAAAACTACTTCAATAATAAAAACGAGATATCTCGGATACTACAGAATATTGTAGATCCAGCCTATCTATTGGAGAATATGGATATTAAAAAGTTAGACAAGTATCTAAAAGAAGAGCTCGAGGACCAAGGTATTGATATCAAGTATGATTACGGTGTCTATTCTAATAAGGAGAAGTATTATATATTTAGAAATGGCCACTTTGCCGTGGTTCCGATGACAGGTCAGGCGAGTAAGCCAGATGGCGCAGAAAGAGATTTTAATTCTTCGCCCTATAAAGTTCAGCTGTATGGAATAGATGAAGAATCACCAGGTCACTTAAAGATATTTTTTCCAAGTAAGCAAAGTTTTTTGTGGTCGAGAGTTTTGCCTTCCTTATTGACATCATTTTTATTTACTGGCTTGGTCCTATTCTGTTTTGCATATACCATATTCGTCATCTTTAGACAGAAGAAGGTTTCTGAGATGAAAACGGACTTCATTAATAATATGACACATGAATTCAAGACACCTATAGCAACAATTTCTTTGGCCTCGGATTCTATCACTAACAAAATTGTAATTGATAACCCTGAGAAAATAAAAAGATTTGCGGGAATCATAAAGCAAGAAAATAGACGTATGTTAGATCAAGTCGAGAAGGTGCTTCAGATGGCTAAGATTGACAAAAGAGACTTTGAGCTGAAATTGACTGACGTAAATATTAATGACGTTGTCTATCAAGCAACTGAGAATTCGAGACTTAAAATAATTAAAAGAGAAGGACAATTGGATGTTTCTCTTAATGCGACAAATCCTATGGTTCAAGGTGATTTAACCCATATTTCTAACATCATTCATAATCTTTTGGATAATGCTGAGAAATATTCGAATGAAAAGCCAAAAATTATCGTTACTACAGAAGATGCAACAGGAGGAGTAGAGATAAGCATCAGGGACAATGGCATAGGTATGAATCAAGATTCTATCAAGCATATTTTTGATAAATTCTATAGAGTACATACAGGTAATAGACACGATGTTAAGGGCTTTGGATTAGGATTAAGTTACGTGAAAGCACTGATGGATGCCCACCAAGGAAAGGTAAAAGTCACTTCGGAATTAGGTATTGGAAGTACATTTTCGGTCTTTTTTCCGTTTATACATAGTGACTAATTGTTAAAATGCCATCTAAAAGATGTAATACTACTTAATTAATTATAAAACAAAATGTCAGAAAACAACACACAAAAGATTCTATTAGTGGAGGACGACCAAAATTTTGGTGACGTTCTTAGATCTTATTTGGAAATGCATGACTATGAAGTAGAGCTAGCTGTAGACGGAGAAGATGGATTGATGAAGTATAATAAAGGCAGCTATGACCTTTGCGTTTTTGATGTCATGATGCCTAAGAAAGATGGCTTCACATTGGCTAAAGAAATTAGAGAAAAAGATAAGGTAACGCCTATAATTTTTCTTACAGCTAAGTCACTAAAGGAAGACGTCTTAGAAGGACTTAAGATCGGAGCAGATGATTACATCACTAAGCCATTTAATTCTGAAGAATTATTGCTTAGAGTACAAGCGATATTAAGAAGGTCTGGTGCTAAAGAAGAACCAGAAGAAGAGGTTAAGGAATTTACATTAGGAAAATTTCACTTTCATTACCCTCTGAGAATATTGACCTTTACGGATTCTGATAATACAGTATCTAAAGACAACTTATCTCCTAAGGAAGCACACTTACTCCGTATGTTCTGTACACACAAGAATGATGTACTACCAAGGTCTGCAGCCTTGACTAAGATATGGGGAGAAGACAATTACTTCACAGCGAGATCAATGGATGTATTTGTTACTAAACTTAGAAAGTATTTAGCTAAAGATTCTGACTTAGAAATAGTCAACATCCACGGTAATGGATTTAGATTAATAGATAGAACAGAAGCTGTTTTTGAATAACAGTTTACTAATAATATAAAATGAAAAAGGGGATTCAATCACAAGATTGAGTCCCCTTTTTTATAATATAATTTTATGCTATTACCGTTAAAATTTTAAGGTGTCGGATAAGATTGACTAATTCTATTATTCTATAACCGACATTCTAATATTTAAATGGTATTAGTTTAATTCAGCTTTCTTGTCTTCTTCGTCGAATAATTCTTTGAACTTTCCATTGTCACCACCATTAGATTCGTTCTGTGGAGTAAAAATAGAGACTTCAGTATATGGACGTTCTCCGATAAGTCTTATGATATCAGACTTATGCAGTACTTCTTTTTCTAAGAGCTGCTGAGCAAGTATCTCAAGTTCTTTTCTTTTTTCTTTTAGCAACTGTTGTGCTGCTTCATACTGGAGGTCTATAAGTTTCCTTACTTCTTCGTCTATTAGCTTAGCAGTATCGTCAGAGAATGGCTTGTTGAATTGATCTTGTGACATTCCATAGAATGAAACATTACCGACTTTTTTATTCATACCAAATACGGTAATCATAGAATACGCCATCTTAGTGACCTGATCAAGATCACTCTGTGCACCTGTTGATATCTTATCGAAGACTACTTTCTCAGCAGCACGACCACCAAGAGTCATTGTCATCCTATCAAGTAGAGCCTCAGTCCTCGTGATGTATTCTTCCTTAGGAAGATATTGAGCATAACCTAGTGTACCTATACCTCGAGGTACTATTGTTACCTTGACTAATGGAGAAGCATTCTCTAAGAACCACCCACAGATAGCGTGACCAGCTTCGTGATATGCAATTATTTCTTTTTCGCGAGGAGATATGATTTTATTCTTTTTCTCAAGACCACCGATGACTCTGTCGAGTGCATAGTTGAAATCATCCATTTCTACAGCCTTCTTATTTCTACGTGCTGCCACGAGAGCTGCTTCATTACAGACATTTGCTATCTCGGCACCTGCAAATCCTGGCGTCATTTCAGCAAGAGAATCAGGTCTTACATCATCAGCCGTTTTTATATTCTTAAGATGCACTTTGAATATTGCTTCTCTACCCACAAGATCTGGACTATCTATTCCTATCTGTCTATCAAATCTTCCTGGTCTCATTAGAGCATTGTCTAAGATATCATGTCGGTTAGTTGCCGCCATAAGGATGACACCTTTGTCTGTCGAGAATCCATCCATCTCTACGAGTAACTGGTTAAGCGTATTCTCTCTTTCATCATTTCCACCCTGTACTTGTCCACGTCCACGTGCTCTTCCTATTGCATCTATCTCATCTATAAATATGATACAAGGTGCTTTCTCTCTTGCTTGCTTAAATAAGTCTCTAACTCTAGAAGCTCCTACACCGACAAACATCTCTACGAAGTCACTACCCGATATAGAAAAGAAAGGCACATTAGCTTCTCCAGCTACTGCTTTCGCTAATAAAGTTTTACCCGTTCCGGGAGGTCCTACAAGAAGAACACCTTTAGGAATCTTACCACCAAGAGAAGTGTACTTTTTAGGATTCTTAAGGAAGTCAACAACTTCCATAACTTCTTCTTTCGCTTCTTCTAAGCCTGCAACATCTTTGAAGGTGACATTGACTTTAGCTTTGTTATCGAATAGAGTCGCCTTAGACTTTCCGATGTTAAAGATCTGAGATCCTGGACCTCCACCGCCAGAACCCATTTTTCTAATGAAGAACACCCAGAGACCCAAAATTAGAAGAATAGGGATCATCCAACTTAGAATGATACCGAAGTAGTTTTCTTGACTTTTAGCTTCGTAATCAATTATTGGTTTTCCTGAGCCACTATTGATTTCTGTTTTTACAAAATTATCAAATGATGCAGGGTCTATTATTTCAAATGTAAAATGTGGTTGATTGCTGGGAAGTTTTCCTTCTTTGAATTTTGGATATTTATCTAAAGCTTCTTTTTTGATAAATACATTGACCAGTTTCTCGTTGATCACATATACTTTATCCACATCGCCAGCCAATGCCATTTCTTTAAAGCCATATAGGGTTGTCTTCTCAGTCTTGTTATTGACAAATGCGAGCACTTGTAATCCTAAGAATATAAATATGACAATACCATATATCCAGTATGAATTTACGACCAGCTTTTTAGGGTTATTATCTTTCTTTTTATCGCTCATTTTTTTATTATAGATTTAAGTCTGAAGTCCTTTTAATTTAAATCTTAAAGCGCTTCATCTTAACGATTAACCGTTAGTAGACTCAAAGGTTTTTATATATTCTGATATTCAGTAATTAAAGCATCACTCCAAAGGTCTTCAAGTTCGTAAAATTCTCTCGTTTCAGGATAGAAAACATGGACAACGATGTCAAAATAATCTACTAACACCCACTTAGAACTCTCTGCACCTTCTAATTGGCTCGCATAGAGCCCAGTTTCATCTTTGACTCTTCTACGGATATTGTTAGCTATAGCGTTTATTTGTGTGGAAGATTCACCATCACAAATTATAAAGAAGTCAGTAGGAGCATGTTCTAACTCCCTGAGATCTAACTTTACGATGTTTTGACCCTTAATATCCTGAATGCAATCGACAATCAAGTTTGATAGAGTCTCAGAATTGTTTAATGTTTGTTGTGCCGTATTATTACTCAAATTATAGTTTAGATTTATTTCTAAAATAACGAAAAGAATATTGGATTTAGCCTTAGCATATTACAATTTACAGCATTTTGTATACCTAAAGAGTACGCCATCGACTAACGAATGTCGTGCAAATGTATCATCATTAAATATTCCAAACCACAATTATTGCGTATATACTTATAATCAGACGGAAGGAAGGGGCCAAATAGGCAGAAAATGGTTCTCCGGAGAAGGAGAAAATATTGCTTGCAGCTTCTATTATCAAGTCAATAAGCTTAATGCTAGGGACCAATTTAAGATCAATATAGCAGTATGCTTAGCACTGCATGATGTAATAAGATACTATCTGCCATCTCAAGCTATAAAGATTAAGTGGCCTAATGACATTTATATCGATAATATGAAAGTAGCAGGAATACTTATACAAAACCAGATAAAGGGGCACTACATAAGTACAACTACGATAGGAATAGGGATTAATATAAATTCTCAAGACTTTCCAGAAGAATTACTTAATCCGATATCTATAAATCACTATATCAAAAACAATAGTGACATTAATAAATTAGAACTTTTACATCAGTTGTCTATTATGTTGTCACATCGCCTTAATCAGATGGTAATCAGAGACATGACAACAGATTATATCTCAAAATTATATAGGATTAATGAGAGGCATAATTACGCAAGAAAGAACGAGGAGATATTTTCTGGAGAAATCATAGGAATATCAGTATGCGGAAAACTACTAATGAATACAAATACGGGAACACAAGAGTTTTCTTTTAGGGAAATGAGTTACATAATATGAAAGCAACAATAATAACAATAGGGGACGAGATATTGATAGGCCAGGTCATCGATACTAATTCTGCATGGTTAGGGGAGCAATTGTCATTGCTCGGAGTTAAGGTTCATCAGATTGTATCTATTTCTGATAAGGAAGAAGACATTAAGCGAGCGCTACAACAACAGATGTCCGTTTCTGATATTATAATATTGACAGGTGGCTTAGGGCCAACTAATGATGACATTACTAAGAAGGCGTTAGTAGAATATTTTGGTTCAGAAATGGTTTTTGATAACAATACTTTTAGTAGAATAAAGAAGTATTTTAATAGTAGAGGTATACCTGTTCTCCAAGCACATAAGGAGCAGTGTAATATGCCGGCGAATGCAGAAATACTTGATAATAACTTAGGTACAGCGCCAGGCATGCTTTTCTCGCAAGAGGGTAAGATGATATTATCTATGCCAGGCGTGCCGTATGAGATGAAGTGGATATTCGCGAATAGGTTTCTTCCGATATATGTCAAGAGAGTCTCTAACGATAAGTACATCTATCACAGGACCATTAAGACGGCAGGAAAAGGAGAGACAACCATAGAAGAAAACATAGGAGATATTCTTGAAATATTACCCAGTTATATGTCTATCGCATACCTTCCCAGCACAGGTTCTGTAAGGCTAAGGATCTCAAGTATAAGTGATCAAGATGTCTCTGAAGAGGTAGACAAATATGCAGATATAATTAGGGAGCGGCTCGGCCGTATAGTCTATGGCATGGATGATGATACCATAGAGTCCGCTTTATTACAATTGTATAGAGAGAAGAATCTGACTATCGGCACTGCGGAGAGTTGCACTGGAGGTTTAGTAGCCCATAAACTGACGTCTGTTCCTGGATCATCACAAGTCTATCAAGGCAGTATAGTAAGCTATAGTTATGGACTCAAAGAGAAACTATTACAAGTATCTCACGATACACTTATTAAGGAAGGAGCTGTTAGCGAGAATACGGTCATAGAAATGCTTAAAGGCCTTTTAGATACGTCATCAGTAGACGTAGGCATCGCCATATCAGGTATAGCTGGTCCAGGTGGAGGTACACCAGAAAAACCTGTAGGAACTATATGGATGGCTTGGGGCTCTAAGGACAATATCAGAACCAAGTTGCTTAACTTGTCTAAAAACAGGAAACTCAATATAGAATACACATCTGTAGCAGCACTTAATGCCTTACGTCTGTATGCATTAGAACAATGTTAGAATTACAATAGCGATAAGGATTTTTCACTTAACTTTGCATAACAAAATTAAAATAACAACTATGGCAAAGATAGATCTTGTAATGCCCAAAATGGGAGAAAGTATTATGGAGGCTACCATATTAAAATGGGTTAAAAACGTAGGAGACAAGGTATCTGAAGACGAAACAATTCTCGAAATAGCAACTGACAAAGTGGATTCTGAGATTCCATCTCCAGTAGACGGCAAGATAGTAGAGGTCTTATATAAGGAAGATGACGTTGTGGATGTGGGTAAGGTAATAGCAAGAATCAGTACAGATGCCAATGCCTCAGTAACTGAAGATGCGGTAGAAGAGGTGCCACAACCAGCTAAAGCTGTAGAACCAGTAACAAGCTCTAAGCCAGTACAGGCACCACAACAGAAAGTTACTCAAGTATCTGCACCTTCATATTCTAATGGGACGACGACAAGATTCTATTCTCCCTTAGTCAAAAGCATAGCGAAACAAGAAAATATAAGTACTGCAGAACTGGAATCTATCCAAGGAAGTGGAGCTGCCGGAAGGGTCACTAAGAGAGACATTCTTGGTTATGTAAAAAATAGAACGGCACCATCAACTGATGTACCATCTAATGGAGTATCGCATGCAGTTACAGCACCATCTCAAGCAGCTAAGCCTGGAATCGTAAAGGACCACGGGAGCAATGTAGAGATCGTAGAGATGGATAGGATGCGTAAGATGATTGCGGATCACATGGTGATGTCTAAGCACACATCACCTCACGTCACCTCATTCGTAGAAGCAGATGTTACAAGTATTGTCAACTGGAGAAATAATGTAAAAAACAACTTCCAAGAAAAGTACGGTGAGAAGATCACATATACACCGATCTTTATGGAAGCAATAGTAAAAGCATTGAGAGATTTTCCTCTTGTTAACGTGTCAGTAGACGGTAATAATATTATTATAAAAAAGTATCTTAATATTGGAATGGCGACAGCACTTCCTTCAGGCAACCTTATCGTTCCTGTGATCAAAAATGCTGACTACCTCAACCTTCCAGGACTAGCTAAATCTGTCAATGACTTGGCTAATAGAGCAAGGAATAACAAACTTAAACCAGAAGATATACAAGGAGGAACATTCACAGTTACTAATGTGGGTACCTTCGGTAACGTAATGGGTACACCTATTATCAATCAGCCACAGGCAGCCATCCTTGCATTAGGAGCAATCAGAAAAAAGCCAGCAGTAATTGAGACAGAAGATGGTGATGTAATCGCTGTACGTCAGATGATGTTTATGTCACTATCTTATGACCATAGAGTTGTAGATGGATTCTTAGGAGGATCTTTCTTAAAGAGAGTCTCAGATTACTTGGAAGCCTTCGATAAGAAAAGAGAAATATAGAAGCGCAGTATTTTATATGCAAGCATCCGTTAAATAAATTAGTTTTTTGAAACGTATATCTTATATCATATTCTTAATGATATTATGTAGCATCATCAGTTACGGACAAGACTATGCTATGAAGGGAAATGCTGCGTATAATAATGGTAACTTCACTGCAGCCATCACATATTTTTCTAAGTATGATAAGATAAACTTAGATGCTGATCTTCTCGAAAGACGAGGCATGTCCTACTATCATGTTAATGATCTAAATAAAGCGATACGGGATTTTACTATTGCTAAAAAATTAGGTAATAGCAATCCTGATATGTATTACAGAATGGGGGTCATCAAGCAGAACCTTGGTGAGCTTGATGAAGCTATGTTTTTCTACAAGACCTTCATAGATCAGGTAGAAGATAAGCACGTAGATTACAATAGAGCAGTCTGCGAATTAAAAAACTGCATCTATACGGCTTTCTACCAAGCAGATGAGCAAGTTGCAACTATCCAAAGTTTTGGCGATGATGTGAATACGCCTTACGATGAGATATATCCTATCAGGAGTCCACGATATGGTAATGTGTACTATCTTTCTACTAATAGAAACAAGAATGATTTTCAGATAGATGCTTTCAGCATCGATAAGAAGGGCGACTGGTCACAAGTGTCAGAGATCGTCGAAGATATCAATACTGCAAAACATGATTACCTACAAGACGTATCGGCTGACGGAAGATCTCTATTGTATCTAAAGCAAGGAGCAGAACCTCTCGATAATAAATTGACCTTCTCGACATATATAGATGACGAAGAGATTCAAATTAATATTCCACGCATTGTATTAAAGAGTGTTACAGACGTTCAGATAGTAGATCACAGCACACTCGCTTTCTCAAGTGATAAGCTTGTCGGTTATGGAGGTTATGATATATATACAATTGCCTATACGGATGGAGAATGGTCCGAGCCCCAAAATCTTGGCCCCACCGTAAATACTATGTATGATGATAGGTTTCCTTTTTTTATAAATGGAATGAAGCAATTATACTATAGTTCTAATCGACCGTATTCTTATGGAGGCTTTGATATTTATTACTACGACTTAAGTAAAGACGAAAAGGCGCTGAATATAGGGCAACCTATCAATACACCGGGGGATGACATTAACTTTAGATTAGATGCTGATGGGCAGACGGCAATATATAGTTCTAATACTAAGACAGGCAATGGCGGTTATGATTTATACTTTGCTTATATCCAAGATCTCAAAAAACTTGAACCGAGAGACAGCTTACGCTTCCAATATGTAGAGGACATAATCAAAATAGAACAAAGAAAAAAGGATGATGCATTAGCTCTACAAAACGAAAAGATAGCTGCAGAGGAAGAAGCTAATAGAATAAAGAAGAAAGAAGCCGAAGCATTAGCTGCGAGAATACAAGCCGAAGAAGAAAGAGAGAAAAAGAAACAAATGCAAATTGCTGATGCAGAAAAACTAAAGCAAGAATTGATAGCAAAGAAAGAATCTACCGCTAAACGAAAAGAAGAGGAAAGCAAAGAGCAAAAAGCCATCACTGAAGCAGAAAAGCTTGAGAAAGAAAAACAGATGGCAGCAGAGAAAGATAAGGAAAGTAAGGAGAAGATAGAAGCAGAAAAACAAGCAAAGAGAAAAAAAGAGCAAGAAGCCGAGGCGCTCGCAGCAATGAAGAAAGCAGAGAAAGAAAAACAAGAAGCTGAAAACTTAAACTTACCTGCTGAAGAAGTTACAACAGAACATGTAGAAGAAACAAAGTCTTCGGCTACAATCAAAGAGTTAATCACTAAAGATTACAAACTAAGAAAACTAAAAGCGATAGATTCTTACATCATCTATTACCGAGATAGACAAGATATTCTTAATGAAAAGAACAAAGCTATAATACATGCGATGGCACTCAATCTATTAGAGAATGAGGATCATCGAGTAAGGTTATTAGCCTATACGGATGACAACGAGCCAGGTCTTCCAGAGTTCGTTCAGTATAATACATTGTTGAGAGCTAAGTCAGTTTCTGATTACATGATTGACTTAGGTATAGAAGCTGATCGTATCCATATAGAGAGTATGGCTGCTAATTATCCAGCAGCACGTAGAGAAGTCGCAGGTCAAGAAAATAAAGACTTCTACTATATCAATAAAAGAATAGAAACACAAATTATAACCCCTAACGGAAAGATAATACAAGACCACAGAATAGATCCGACCCTTATGTCACTAGCACATCGTGATAGAAAGTATATTCTATTCCAAGACATCAGAGATGAGTTGTACTATTCTGTAAAAGTTGCTTCGACACCAAGGATCTTTAAGAATGCAATCCTGCGGATGTACAATGACATCTACGTCAGAAAAGAATCAGGTATCGCGGATAACGATTACTATATTGGCATCTACACCAAGTATGCGGATGCCAAGGCATTGCAAGAGCAGATCTCTACAAGTAGTGCACCACTATCAGAGATCGTCGCTTTCTATAACGGCAAGCCCATAGCGCCGGAAGACATTAACGCATTGTCAGCAGAATATCCTGACTTGAGTAATTATAGTCAGCAGTAGTCATTAACAATCTTACTTGCTTAGAGAGAATTACTTTTGAGAATAGCTATTTTGTAATAAGGCACAGTTTCATAATTTTTTTATTTTTGAAAAATCTCGGAAACCTCTTTGGTTTGATCGTTACGAAAAAATTCTGAATTTTGCTCATAAGCCTAAAATAGACAGGGAATAATATTGGTATAAGTAAGAAATGAATCTCAGGATATAAATTATAAGTGATTTATAATTTTATTTGAGTACAGGACCTAAGTATAATAAGTCATTTTAGTATTGCTTGCAATTGTTGTTGATTATATAACATTTAGGACTATTCAAAAAAAGACTGCAGTTACAAAAGCTTAATTTATTTATAAACTTTATTTTGTAAAGGAATATATCAAACATCCTATGGAAAAATACATACTTGCAATTGATCAAGGTACTACAAGTTCTAGAGCCATCATTTTTGATCACAGTGGAGCTATAATTTCAGTAGCTCAAAAAGAATTTAAACAGTATTTTCCTAAACCAGGATGGGTAGAGCACGACCCTATGGAAATATGGTCTACTCAATCTAACGTAGCTAATGAATCTTTAGAAAAGAACAACCTCAGCGCAGAGGACATAGCTGCAATAGGTATCACTAATCAGCGAGAGACTGTCGTTGTATGGGATAAGAAAACAGGCGAACCGCTCTATAATGCTATAGTTTGGCAGGACAAAAGAACGTCCAGTTATTGTGATGAATTAAAAAGTCAAGGACATGAAGATTCGGTAAGAGAGAAAACGGGACTTGTTATAGACTCTTATTTTTCTGGTACTAAGGTAAAGTGGATACTAGACAACGTAGATGGAGCTAGAAATAAAGCAGAGGCCGGTGAGCTTCTTATGGGGACGATGGATACGTGGTTGATATGGAAATTTACAAAAGGAGAAGTGCACGTCACAGATGTCTCTAATGCATCAAGAACATTATTGTATAATATCAATACAATGAGCTGGGATCAAGACTTGCTTAAGCTCTTAGATGTCCCAGAAAGTATGTTACCTGAAGTCAAACAATCCAGTGAAGTCTATGGAAAAACGAAGACTCTGTTTGAGAATGCAGAGATTCCGATTGCTGGAATAGCAGGAGATCAGCAGGCGGCATTGTTTGGTCAGATGTGTACTAAGAAAGGGATGGTTAAAAACACCTATGGTACTGGATGTTTTATGTTGATGAATATTGGCGATAAGCCCAAAGTCTCTACCAAAGGACTTCTGACTACTGTGGCATGGAAAATAAATAACAAGACGACATATGCTTTTGAGGGGAGCATCTTTATAGCGGGTGCAGTGGTACAGTGGCTGAGAGATGGTCTTAAGATGATAGAAAAATCATCTGACGTAGAAGCATTAGCCGCTTCAGTAGAAGATACAAGTGGTGTATATTTTGTACCAGCTTTTGCCGGATTAGGTGCTCCACATTGGAATCAAAAAGCTCAAGGAACCATGTTTGGAATCACCAGAGGGACTACCGATGCACATGTTGCAAGAGCTGCTTTGGAAGCGATAGCTTTTCAGACACTTGATATATTAAAAGCAATGGAATCAGATTCTGGTATTACTATAAAAGAGCTAAGAGTAGACGGTGGCGCAACAGTTAATGATATGCTTATGCAATTTCAATCAGATGTGCTCAACACAAAAACAGTGAGACCCCAAGTAGTAGAAACAACGGCTATGGGAGCGGCTTTTCTTGCGGGACTTGCGGTAGGATATTGGAAAGACCCTGAAGACATACAAGCGATGTGGCAATCAGATGCTTCATTTTCTCCTACAGAACAAAGAGAGGATGTAGACGATAAAATAAAGGGATGGTATCGAGCAATCAAGGCTCTTCAATTCTGGACAGAAAACGAAAACTAATTTATATGGATCCATTTATAGCAGAAATATTAGGGACAGCAATACTGATTTTGCTTGGAGGAGGTGTCGTAGCAAATGTGGTGTTGAATAAAACTATAGGTCACAACAGTGGGTGGATAGTTATTACAACTGGATGGGCATTGGCGGTTTATGTTGCTGTAGTTGTAGCAGGACCATATAGTGGAGCACATATCAATCCGGCAGTGAGTATAAGCTTGGCCTTTGCGGGAAAATTTCCATGGAATGACGTACCTATCTATGTGCTGGCACAGATGCTTGGAGCTATGATCGGCTCATCAGCGGTATGGTTGTTCTACAGAGACCACTTTAAAGCAACTGATGACTCAGAATCTAAGAAAGCTGTTTTCTGTACGGCACCAGCAATTAGAAATTTACCCTCAAATTTATTTAGTGAGGCTTTAGGGACGTTTGTACTTTTATTTACAATATTATATTTTACTAATGCGACCATAGAAGGGACAGATACTACTATAGGTCTTGGATCTTTAGGAGCACTTCCTGTGGCTTTTTTAGTATGGTCTATTGGATTGTCTTTAGGAGGTACAACAGGTTATGCAATAAACCCTGCCCGTGATCTCGGTCCAAGAATAATGCATGCTCTATTACCTATCAAGAATAAAGCTTCTAATGACTGGAGTTATGCTTGGGTGCCTGTTGTAGGTCCGGTCATCGGAGGATCTGTTGCAGCTCTATTCTTCTTAACTCTTTCGTAGAAAATAATAAGAAGAGTTAAGATAAAATGTATAGATTAGTCGCATTAAAAACAACTTTTAAACTCCAAACTATGAAATTGAATAAACTATACAAAAAAATGAAGTTGCTATTGTTAATTATGAGCTTGTGTGGCTCAATGGGAGTAATAGCTCAAAGTCAGCAAACAGTTACAGGTACTATTCTATCATCTTCTGATAATACACCGCTAATTGGGGCCACACTATTAGAAAAAGGAACGACTAATGGAACGATCACAGATATTGATGGAAAATTCTCATTAGCAGTACAAAGCCAAGATGCTATTTTAGAGGTTACTTTTTTAGGATATGAACCTCAAGAAGTGGCAGTGAGCAGTTCTCCAATAACTATCACGTTAGCTGAAGATGCAACCACGCTTAATGAAATAACAGTAGTAGGTTATGGTACGCAGAAAAAAAGTGATATTGTAAATGCTGTAGCGACTACTGACATGTCAGATGCGATTCTTACACCTACCTCAGATGTCAATGAAATGCTGAGAGGTAGAATAGCAGGATTACAAGTAGATGTAGGAGGTGGTACATTACGGCCAGGAGGTACATCCGATATTATATTCAGAGGGCAAGGTTCTGTAGAAGGTAATGTTAGTGCTATCTATGTTGTAGATGGTATCATAAGAGATGGTGGGATAGAGGATATAGATCCTGACGATATAGAATCGATAGAATTTCTAAAAGATGCTTCTGCACAAGCAATTTACGGTTCTCGAGGTGCAAATGGTGTTGTACTTATAACTACAAAAAGAGGTAAAGTAGGAGAAGTGAGCGTAAGTTATCACGGATTCTTAACTACTAAATCTTTAGAAAGAAATTTTGATGTATATAATGGTCAGGAATTTGCGCAATTAAGAAGGGAAGCTGTAAGATCAACTTTTGGAAATGATTCTTTTCCGAATGACGAAGATATTTTTTCAGAAATTGAATTAGAAAATATAGCTAATAATGAATTTGTAGATTGGGAAGACGAGTTAGTAGATCGAGGTATGGTTAACAGTCAAGCTATTAGCCTTAATGGTGGAACTGAAAAGACCAAAGTGTTTGCAAGTTTAAACTACTTTAAAGAAACTGGTATTATCCCTACATCTACTTACACTAGGAAAACATTACGATTAAATGTTGATCAGACGATCAATGATAATTTTGGAGTAAACTTTGACTTGAACCTTCTTAACGATGATACAGATAGAGCGGCTAATGTCAACGTAATAACTAATTCTCCTTTAGGAAGAGCCTTTGACGAAAACGGAGATATTGTCCGATTTCCTAGCGGTGAGGAATTATCAGCAGTAAGCCCACTATGGAATCTTAGAGAACAGACTAATGAAACAAAGGGTAATGACTTCGTTATTAATGTTACTCCGTACTGGCATATCACGGATAATTTAACATACCAACTGAGAAGTAACTTAACGAGAAGAAACTCTCAAGGAGGACAATATTTATCCTCGCTAAGTTCTGCCGGGGATGATGTAGGTGGTATTGCACGTATCAATAATATTCAAAATCAGTCATACTTAGTAGAGAATATTTTAACTTTTATAAGACCACTCGGCTTAAGACAAAATTTAGACCTTACTGCAGTACAATCTATTCAAGAGAATACTTTTGAAAGAACATTTACAGAAGGCCAAGGATTTACGAATGAGAGTTTAGGATTTAATGGAATAACAAATGCCATAGGAAATGTTACTGTCTTCAGAGACGAAAATGTACAAAGATTGGCTTCATATATGTTGAGAGCACGTTATGACTTTGACAATAAGTATTACTTTACTGCAACAGCGAGACGAGATGGGGCATCTGTAAATTCTATAGATAATAAGTGGAGCATCAACCCAGCAGCTTCATTTGCTTGGAAGTTGCACAATGAGTGTTTTCTACAGAATGTATCAGCAGTACAACAATTAAAATTAAGAGTGAGTTATGGTTCTCTTGTTAACGACTTAGGAAGGGCATATACTTCACTCTTTACAGCACAAGGAGAGAACTATATTTTTGACGAGCAATCTACATCGGGATACTCTCCATCAGTTATCTTACCAAATCCAAATTTATCTTTTGAGCGAATCAAGACTTTAAATGTTGGTTTGGATTTCTCACTATTCAAGAGAAAGCTGGAGGGTAATATCAACTATTACGATTCGCGTACACACGACCTACTTCTACGTAGAGGCGTACCTTCTATTACTGGATATCAATTTACTTACTTTAATGCAGGCGTGCTACAGAATAAAGGAATAGAATTAAGCCTTACGGCAAATATTGTAAGAACTAATGACTTTAGTTGGTCAGTGTCTACGAATTGGTCTAACAATAGAAATAAATTGTTAGAGCTATATGATGATGGAAATGGAGACCCTGTCTTAAGAGATGATAATTTTAATTACTATGTCGGTCAGCCAGTAGGCGTCATATATCAATACGAGTTTGATGGCATATGGCAAGAAGGTGATGATTTTGAAAATGCACCTCAAGCTAGTCCTGAGTCTTCTTTATCTCAGGAAAACTTGAGACCAGGAGATATTCGCATCAAGGATACTAATGGCGTTGATGCAGATGGTAACGAGACAGGAATGCCTGACGGTATAATTACACCAGAGGATAGAGTTTTTATAGATCCTAATCCTGACTTTTTTGGTTCATTTTCTACGAATGTATCATTCATGGGATTTGATCTTTTCGTAGATACATATGTAGTACAAGGCGCTACAAAGGTGAATCCTTTTTTATCAGATTTTAATAATGGAGGTACTCTATCAGGTAAGCTTAACGGCGTACAAGTAGATTACTATACACCAGAAAGTCCAAGTACAGAATTTCCACGTCCTAACTTTGACTCTACACCATTGTATCTAAATTCTTCAGCAGTTAGAGATGCTTCTTACTTTAGAATAAGAACAATTAGTATCGGTTATACCTTAGCAGATGCTGTGACATCTAAGTTGAATTTTGAACAATTAAGAATATATGCAACGGCCACCAACCTATTTACATCTACGGATTACATAGGATACAGTCCAGAGGTGAATATCAGAAGTACATTCTCTAATGCAGATACAGGTTACCCTGATGCAAAAGCTTTCACGGTAGGTTTAAGAGCTAAATTTTAAAAATTAAAATATGAAAACGATGTTTTATAATTCAAAAATATGGAGTGCCTTATTACTATTAGTAGTAATAGTTGTCGTCTCCTCATGTTCTTCATACTTAGATGAACAACCAAGTACATTAATAGACTCAGATTATATTTATACAACACAAGAAGGTTTGAAGTCTGGTGTTGTTAGTCTATACAAATTTGAAAGAGACAGATACGATAGGTCTACTGAAGATTTTATGGGGACTGTATTAATGTCTTCTAGATCAGACTTAGCTTTTAGTCGTAGTGGTTACACGGGACTAATGGGGAGGTATCAGAGAGGAGTTTCTCCAGTTGACCAGGGCGCTAATTTTGTCTCGACAATATTCTGGAAGCACTATTATAATATTGCTAATAAAGCCACTGAAATTATAGTATCAGCAGAAACTATTGAAGACATAGATGAAGATGTAAGAAATCAAGTTATAGCCGAAGCAAAATTCTTTAGAGCACATGCTTACTTCTATTTGTATAGAATGTTTAATAACATTTTTGTAAACACAGAACCTATTACTGTAGATAATGCATTTGATGTAATCAATGATAAATCTTCAGAAGCAGAAATTTTTGATTTGATCAATAATGATTTAGAATTCGCTATCGATAACTTATCTTGGGATGATACTTTTGGTAGAATAACTAAAGGAACAGCCAAACATGTCAAAGCAAAAGTAGCTATGTGGGAAGAGGACTGGGATGAAGCTAGGACTCAAGCAGTAAGCATTATCGAGGATGGAGAGAGTCCTCACAGTTTAGTAGGGAGTACTCAGGATGTATTTTCAGGTGATCGTAACAATTCTGAGGCTCTATTCGTGATACAGTTTAAGGATGATCTTCTTGGTGGTGGCAGCAATAATATGATGAATGCAAATTATGTGACACAGTACTTTCAGATATCGGGTATCGAATCTAATATTGAGCAAGGTGGAAGGGGTTTCTCCCGTGTATTACCAAATCTTTATATGCAAAGCTTATTGGCAGAAGATCCTGATGATACGCGTGATGATGATACATATTTTAGATTGAAATATTTTTATACTTCTGGAGACCGGATAGGAGAACAGGTTGATGACTATGCTCCTATAACAGATCTAAATAATCCTAGCGATACATATGCTCGTTATTATCAAAGAATGCACCCTAGTTGTATAAAGTTTGCGCAAGAAGATGATAATCCAGATTCCTATTTGAACCGTAGTAATGTAATGGTCTACAGATTAGCAGAAACTTATTTAATAGCTGCTGAGGCGAGTATGAGATCAGGTAATGGCGATGCGTTAGGATATCTTAATGCCATCAGAGAACGAGCAGGTGCAGCTCCTGTTGCAAGTGTAGACGAGCAAACAATTCTTGATGAGAGAGCACGAGAGCTATCTTTTGAAGGTCAGAGATGGTTTACACTTAAGAGAATGGGGCAAGAGGTTATAGACAGACAAATAACAACGTATGCTGGAGATGGAGAATTTTTTCCTGCGAACTTGGGAGAAAAAGATCCTAGAGAGAACTGGAGATCACATTATATTAATTTTCCAATAGCACAAATAGATCTTGACTTACTCGGTTCTGGATATCCTCAGAATGATGGGTATTAATTAGCTGGGAAGTTCATAATAATCATACATAAAAGGGAAAGCTTTACACTGTAAGTCTTTCCCTTTTTTTATCTCACCTTTTCATTGAGTACTACTTCTATGAGTTATTTAAAGAGAATTTTATTCGGTCTATTAATTATTTTATTGCTTACATCTTGTCGTAACATTAATAAGGAAAGCATAAAATTTGCAGACAATATAGTCGTAGCACATAGAGGTGCTTGGAAGGCTGACGATTTACCAGCTAACTCAATTGCATCATTAAAGAAAGCTATAGAATTAGGATGCACGGGATCGGAGTTTGATGTACGTATGACTTTCGATGATATACTTATTGTGACTCATGACGCAGATTATCATGATATGCAAATAGAAGAATCAACTTATGAACAGTTATCTAAAGTAAAGTTACCCAATGGAGAAATACTTCCGACACTTAGAGACTTCATCTTAGCAGGTATGGAAAATAATAAGACGACAGGTTTGGTATGTGAAATCAAACCTTCAAAAGATAAAGAGAGGAATCCTATTATCGCCCAAAAAGTAATCGAACTTGTACAAGAACTAAAAGCAGAAAATTACATACTCAGCTATATCAGCTTTAGTTATAAAGTGCTTAGAACCATAGAAGAAATACAGCCAGCAGCAGTTACACAATACTTAGACGGATCTAAGAATCCTACTAATCTACAAGCAGATGGAATAGACGGTCTCGATTATCATTATAGTAAACTTAAGGCCAAGCCTAATTGGATAAGCGAAGCAAAAGAAAAAGGTCTAATTGTCAATACATGGACCGTAAATAAAGTAGAAGATATGGATTGGGTCATCGCTAATGGTTTTAATTATATTTCTACTGACGAACCATCATTAGCATTTGAAAGAATTGCTGATAGCCCTACAGCTAACGGATATAATTTAGTGTGGAGTGATGAGTTTAATTATAAGGGAAGGCCTGATAGTACAAAGTGGGCTTTTGAGACAGGCTTAAAGCGAAATAGAGAAAAGCAACTTTATGTTAAAGATCTAAAAAATGTAAGTGTTGAAAAAAGCATACTAAGTCTAAGGGCTTATAAAGAAAAATTGCCTAATCCAGCTTTCGTATCAAAAGATGCTAAAAGTTGGAAAAAGAATTGGGAGTATGCAGATTATAGTTCAGCAAGTTTGACTACTAAAAACTTAGCGGAGTGGACATATGGCTGGATAGAAATCAGAGCTAAGTTACCCGAAGGAAGAGGACTTTGGCCAGCTTTCTGGATGCTAGGGCAAAATTATGCCGAAGTTAAATGGCCAGAGTGTGGAGAAATTGATATCATGGAACACGTAGGTTTTCAACCAGATTCTATTTTTGGAACAATACATACGAAAGCCTACAATCACATGAAAGGAACACAAAAGGGAAAGAAAGCATATATCGAAATGCCCTATGATTCCTTTCATTTATTTGCCATAGAATGGACGCCTGAAAAGATGGATTTTCTAATTGATAATAAAGTCTATAATCACATAGAAAACGAGTATAAAACAACACATGAATGGCCTTTTGATCAAGACTTCCATTTAAAATTAAATATAGCTGTAGGTGGTATGTTAGGGGGAAGAAAAGGAATAGACGATTCTGCATTTCCTGCAGAGATGTTGATTGATCACGTAAGAGTATTTCAAAAACAAAAGACAGAGTAGACGCCTATAAAAATCTTAAGTTAAGCTATTTTATTAGCAGCTCTACATATACGGGTAAATGATCTGAGACATAATTATTATCTTTCATTTTATCATCTATATGTCTATAATTAAGGATATCAAATCCCTTAATGAAAACAAAGTCAATTCTTTTTTCTACTACGACATCTTTCACAAAACCTGTAAACGAACCTACAGGCCCATATATTCCGTCCGGTACAAATTCTGACCCTATAGTATATTCTTCTGCAATTGTCATTATAGGTACCTCATTAGGTTCTGCATTAAAATCTCCCATGATAATGACGGGATAGTTATCCTTATTTAATTCTTTAATCTTATCCAATATGAGTTCTGATGATTTTGCTCTTGCCCTTACTCCGATATGGTCATAGTGAGTATTAAAGACTAAGAACTTTTCATTATCTACTTTGCTTGTAAATAAACCATAAGTACATATTCTCGTGTAAGCAGCATCCCAGCTTAAAGAACCTATATCACCTGTCTCAGATAGCCAGAACGTATCATCACGTTCTAATGTGAGTTTCTCATGATTATAGAAAATAGTGCAGAATTCTCCTTTTTCTTTTCCATCATCTCTCCCAACACCAATGGATGAATAATGGGGTAGGTGATCATTAAGATAAGTGAGTTGATGCAGTAATCCTTCTTGAGTACCCAAGATGTCAGGAGCATAATATTTAAGGAGGTCGACCATTTCTGATTTCCTATAGTCCCATTTAGTGACTTCATCTTTAGAGTAGTCATTTTTAATATTATAGGTCATTACACTATTAACTTGGCAAAAGCCGAAGTTGCTTACCCCAATAATAAATACTAAGCTTAATAATAGTTTCTGCATTATGATAAATTAGTGATTATGGATAATTTTATTTTTAACTATTAAGTCAGAAAGTTACAGACTTTATTCTTAAACCTACAGCTTCAATAGTTTTACTTAAGAATATATAGTTGTGTCAATAACGGCTGTAAGACATACTCTACTTGTTGTAGGATAGATCTATAATGTTTTGTGGTCTGAGATATCTTGACTGTATATAATACAAATTGTCATAGCTTTGCCGATACTGTTATAATCAAAAAACACATGGACGGAAACAATAGAAATGCAATTGCCATCGGTGATCTCGTCGAAGTCGTAGAAAAACACAACCAATCTTCAGGCGAATTAACTCAAGGGTTAGTAAAAAGGATATTGACAAAGTCAAAAAATCATCCGCATGGCATAAAGGTGATACTGGATACTGGCGAAGTTGGAAGGGTGAAAAATATCATTGAAGAATAATTATAGAACTGTACGGTATTCATCCCTTCGCTCGTCGATGCTTGTAGCGTCGATGTCATATGCTCATCCCTAATGCCTCCCTTTTGTCAGAATCAGGATTTTCTTAATTAAAGGATTAAGAGGATTTCTTTTGCGGATACTTGGGCCATATGACTCAATCCTGAGAATCGCAAAATCCTATGAATCCTAATTCAGACAACTTTGTGTCTGTTCACTCGTTCTCTCAACCTTTTTCCAGTGTTTGTTTATGTGTTTCAAGTGCATTGGATCGTTCTGATTGTCGAGCCTTGACTATTTTCTTAAGAATAAATAGTTAAACCCTTGAGTTGCTATTGTAAAAACTTTAAACTCTTTATAACTTAGAACACCCTTCAAAATCAATACTCTTATTCATCTATTAAACTTCTTATGGTATGCACATCTTAATTAGAGTTAAATTTTGGAGTAGTCTTTTCATTTTCTTAGGGTCAAGCTTTTGTCTGAGTGCTCAAAATGAAGTCCTTGATCTTGATTATGGAGATAATGGTTCTGTTACTATCCAATATGAAGAAGGATTTCCTTTTATCCAACAACCAAAACTAGATGCATCGCATAACCTCTACTTTAATGGCGCCCTTAGAATAAATGACGACTTAGATTATTTTTTAGCTAGAATTAACTCAGATGGACAACTAGATTCTCTTTTTGCAGACAACGGTTTTCAAACCAGTGATTCTATCTACCATAATTTCACCAATGGTTCAGTATATAGATATATTTTGGATGACCGCAGGGATTTAAAAACGATAGATCAACTCGATGAATCATTAATCCCTTCAGCATCATATGAGATCAATGCAGTTTTACGTGCACCTAATTTAACCTGCACCTTTTATCAATCTGGTGATGGCATTATAACAAGTAGATTTAGCCGCGAAATACTTATCAAATTAAACCAGGGAGGTATTGACTCTACATTTAATCAAAATGTCATCAATAGTCTGGAAGCTTTTATAGAAGAACCTCAAACCTCAAGTATTCCTGATCCGATTGTTGATGAAGAAAAAATTCTGATATCCATTAAGGATGAAAAGTACACACCTGGCGAATCAATTCCGTCCATCGTTGCGCTAGATCATAATGGTAATCTACTAAGGAGTTTTGGTGATCAAGGCATCTTACGTTTTGAAGAGGAATTTCATGTTTCTATAGCACAAATCAAGCAAGATCTTTTCATATATAGATGGACACAAAACTTCGGACTGACGCTTTCTAAAATAGATAATACTGGTAATGTTGATGTGGACTTTGGTATAGGAGGTTTCTTGCCTATAACTTATGATCCCATAAATGGAGACTATATCGTAAGAGATATTAATGTACTCGATGATGGTACCATTGTTCTATTTATTGTAGATGATGTTTTTCCTCTTGGTGAGATAAGTATTCAGAATGCAAAATTCTTCATGATGGCTCTATCGCCTCAAGGAGAACTTGTAGAAGATTTTGGAGAGGATGGCTTACTGCCTATCACTGGTATTGCAGGTAGTTTTTTTGGGACTGTATTAAAGGATGAAGATCACAATTATTACCTAACAGCCTTTGACACTAAATCTTTTGTAGACTACAAGGAATTCAGTGTAACAAAAATTGGCAATCATATTTTTAATCGTCTTACTTCATCGAAAGATCTTCCACAAGAAGACAATAGTGATTTCAAATTATTTCCAAACCCCTCTAGCCATCAAATCAATATTTCAAACACAGGACGAACAAGCAAGCCAAAACAAGTTAGGCTCCTTAATCTCCAAGGTCAACTATTAAAAAGCCATAATTGGATAACTTTTGCCAAAGGTGATATTTTTACTTTAACTCCTTCTGGTCTTATATCAGGCACTTACATCATTGAAGTATTAGATGTAAAAAATGAAGTACTATATTCAGAAAAAATTGTTCTGCAAAAATAAAATGTAGTAGGTCGAGGTCTTGATTGTCGCGGTCTTCAGATCGTCGAAGTCTCCCGACTTCGATGCTGTACACTTACCCCTATTTGTATTTCACATATCAACATAACTTCGATACTACACACACATCCCTTTTCACATTCCTAAATATCCTTCGCTCGTCGATGCTTGTAGCGTCGATGTCATATGCTCATCCCTAATGCCTCCCTTTTGTCAGAATCAGGATTTTTTTAATTAAAGGATTAAGAGGATTTCTTTTGCGGATACTTGGACCATATGACCTAATCCTGAGAATCCCAAAATCCTAAGAATCCTAAGAATCCTAATTCAGACAACTTTGTATCCGTTCACTCGTTCACCCAACCTTTTCCCCTGTTTTTTTTATTTGTTCCAAGTGCATAGGATCGAGAGTCGGGAGACTTAGACTATCGGGATTTACTGAGTATTCCAATATCCAATGAAAGCTTCTTCTCCGGATAAGCCACCCCAATCGCCCTCAATATCATCTGAGTATGTTTGGCTATCATCTAAATTATTGTTTTCAGATGAAGTAAACCCTTTTACTAATAGCCCTTTGATTAAGTTGTACTCTAAGGCCATATAGTATAAACGATCTACCTTTAATTCTTGCTTTAAGAAAAACAAGTTGTCAATATAAAAATGACCTATATTTATGACACACCACAAAATATAATTAGGGTCATTACTTATTATATAGTTCAAGTCTTTACCACTATATTTCCCAAATCGTATTGTAAAAACACCTTTATACTCTGTTAGTATCTCAACATATACCTCATAGTTTTCATAAATGGCAATTTTATTAGATACTATTAATTGATAAATTTCTTTATAAATTTTATTTTCTGCACTTATAACTGTACTACTATTTTTGAGTTTGAGAATAGATTCTAAATAGATTCTTAAATTGTAGCCATTAATACTTCCGCCCAACTTAATAACTTCTTCACAATTTGTGACAACAGAATTAAATTTATTTAGATCAAAACCTTTAATAGCAAGGCAATTACATTCTACAATTCTTCGACCTTTAACTAATTCTAAGTTAGTTTTTGCGAATGAGTTATCTGGAAAAACTTGTAAATACTTACTATAGTGATTTATCGCTAAGAAATAATTTCCGACACGTTCATTAGCATGACCTAAGATAAGATCGTACTCAATGTCATTCGGATTATTATTAGCTCCAAATTTTGCATATTTTAGAGCTAAAGGATAATTTTTTAACTCGTCAGAATAATACCAAATATGGTAACAGACCCAATGACTTTTTTCCAATTCAAAACATTTGATAAAATCCTTAACAGCATTATCATAATCTTTTAATTCTGCATAACGATGACCTCTATTATTATGTGCACAAGCAAAATTTGGATTTAATTTAATAGCATTTCCGTAATAAACAAGAGCTTTATTTAAATCTCTTTTATCTTCTTTTTCATAATCTAATGTATTGGCCAAAACAAAATAGTTATGTGCTGTAGGCTTTAATAAAACAGCATTTTCTGCATCTTCTTGGTATGAAGGATTTATTTTTTTTGATATTAAGGCTCTTAAAATGAATGGTAAATCGATTCTATTATTTATTGCAATTGCATTAGTTAAATATTGGTAACTTTTGTTCTCTTTTTTGACCTTTAAATTCAAATAGCCTTTAATTAAATTTAGCTCGAAAGATGATTGTTCATCTGTAATTCTATTTATAATTTCTAAATGTTTTTCAAATATAAATTGGTCTTGGTTTTTTAGAAAACAGTTGCAAGTTAAGTTGGAATAAAGCTCGGTAAGACAATTGTAATAAGCAATAAAGTCCTTATTTTCCATAGCCTTATCGGCCTCAATAAATTTATTTTGTAAGTATTTATTATCCATTTATAAGAACTTTTGCTATGTATTATTGGTTCTATGTTGATTGGTGTGGGTAGTCAAATTTCAATTTTCCAGCAATTAGATAGATCATATTGATAAAATTCTGAGTATTCCTATATCCTCGTGCTCTTCTTTTAGCAAGTTGTATTTTACTATTTGTCCCTTCCAATATACCATTAGATATTCTTGATG
>Ga0209187_1000203_pt1 | contig 130241 bp, 97 predicted proteins | sample BantaG_FD_187430 | JGI IMG/M metagenome (GOLD analysis project Ga0209187, IMG submission 187430) | Marine algal microbial communities from Bantry Bay, Ireland - BantryBay_4 metaG (SPAdes) (version 2) | ecosystem: Host-associated > Algae > Red algae > Unclassified | place: Bantry Bay, Ireland...
ATTCTACTTGCTCTTTGCGAAATGATTCGCTAAATCGACGACGACGTCTTTCTTCTAAGGTCATAACTTTATTACTTTTATTAAAGTTATCCACTTTTTTTCTGTCAACCTATTCTATGAGAGAACAAAAAGGCCAAAAGCTAAAAGCTAAAAGCCAAAAGCCAAAAGCTAAAGGCCAAAAGCCAAAAGCCAAATTAATCTTCAATCAATTTCACTAGCCATCTCATAATCTTGATAAAATTTATCAATGCCCATATTTAAACGAATCAAATCTCTTTCAGAAACAACGTCTTTTGATTGAATTTTATTTATCAATACCATCAAATCTTTTACCTTTTCTTCCTCCACACCTGATTTTATCGTCAATAGCTCCATAAAATTATCTGAGTATTCTATTTCTTGGATGAACAGTTTAGACCGTATAAAATCATGAAAGTGTCTAATTTTCTTATCAACTAGGTTAGCATGATCTCCTTTTCCTTCATATAGTCGCGCCAAGGAGTGAGCGTATTCAATACTGGTATTTGCCAATGGTTCCACAACTGGAATGGCTCTTTGCTTTCTTTTAGATTCAAAAATGCAAAAAAGCAACAGTGATAGCAATGTTAAATACAATGACCATCTGAGAGCTTCATTCTTCACAAAATAGCGAAACATACTTGTAGACTCTTTTCGTCCTTGTTTGTAATATTCATCCCAAATAACATCGGCAACTGGTAAATGTGATAACAATTTAGAACTATATTCGGCAATTTCAAAATCTAGCATGTTATAATTCGTAAAAGCAAAAGGAGTGGTATTTATAAAAAAGTTTCCCTCACCAAACTCTACTTTTGCAAAATTGACTTTTCCAACCTTATCCAATCCAAGTATGGTTGTCGTTGAAGTATCGAAGTATGAAATATAGCCATTAAATAAATTTTTGTGTAAAGGATATCCGCCCTCTTTCTCTAAATTTTTATTAATAAAATTATTCCCTACCCTAGCGGTATCTAATTTTAGTGTATCTTGATCATCGGCATCTAAATAATAAGAACCGTAGCCAAATTCCATATCCAAAGTATCCATCAGTGAACCCAAAGACCCAGCAGAAATAAATGCATTATTGCCTTCTGCCACAAATTCCAGTAAATATTCTTCATCTATTTCTGGAAAACTCAAAGTTCTGGCAACAAACATATAATTAACGGGCGCATCAAATTCAGCAGCATTTACTTCATCATATATTGGAAGAAATGTTTCTCGAACATCATTATCATAAAAAATATCTCCCAAGCGATCATAAACAACAAAAGTCCCGTAAGGTATTTTATCAGAGTTAACAAAAGTAGGGTCCCAATCAATTGGCTTGGGCTTATATATTTCTATAATTGCAATTGCAAAAAGAATTACAAAGAACAAAATATAGGTGGAGTGTTTTTTTATAAAATTCATATAGAGCTTATGAATTGTTTAAATTTATTTTCTGTCTGAGCAAATAAGTTTCTGTCAACAGGAAATTCTCCATACCAGATGTAGTCAAAAATGGTGGTTATTTCAGAAAAATCGTTTGCATGCTCGGATTGTTCAATTTCATAACGATAATCAGCATTTGTTTTATTTTTCTGCCAATCAATTATTTCTTTATCTGATAATCGTTTTAGAGTTTTGAGATAATACAAACGCACTGCTTTTCTATAACTTCCTTCTGCAATGGATGCTTCTATTAATTTAGCAAAATCTATTTCGTGTATGTTTTCATCAATGGTTTCATAATCCACCTCACTCCTCACTGCTTTTTTATTGTAAAATAGATTGGTGAAATTCATTCCGAACATTTTACTAATGCCATATATCACAATTAGAAAAGCAAGTAGATAAATTAAAAGTTGCCAAACATCAGAGACACCTTTGATAGAAAAAAGCTTACCTATATAATGTAAAATTCGATGTTTAAGCATTTGCCAAAAAGAGTCGGTCTCAAAAGGTTTTAGTGCCTCAATATAGTTAAATGCTGCATCGTTTCGATAGGAGTTTATAGCTGCTGTATCAATATAGCGTTCCTCTATTTGGTAATGTGCTCCTTTTTGAAGGTCGTAGTCCAAGACTCCTATTTCCTCCACATAGTCAGAATCTTCATAGTCATATTCTTCGTATTCTTTTGTTAAAAAGGAATCGTCAAACAAGGTATCCTCCACAGCTATATCATTTTGGGCAAATGATTGCCTTTCTGAAACAATTAGCATCGGAAGAAATGAAATTAGGAGTATATATGTTAAAAGTCGTATAAGCCGTCAATACCTTTGGTGAATAAAATAGATAGTATGAGTTTGGAGCAAAAATAAGGAATTTATCTATTATTCTTTCGGGTTTGCTTTTTAATCTTCTTATTGATTCGTCCGAATCGCTGCTTGTATTGTTTTCGTTTTTTCTCTTTCTTTCTTTCGTCCCCTATCTCAAAGGCTAAACCACCATTTAAACCAATAAAACCAATGGATTGAAAGTACGAATCAACCGATCTATAGTAAAAATTAGTATTTTTTGTCTCAAACTCCAACTCTTCCCTGAATTCAGGACGAGAAAACATAATTTCTCCTTTGAAAAATATACGAATATTACGTCCGATGTGTTTATTGATTCCCAAGTTTATAAGCAACATAGGAGCGATTGTCGCATCCTTTTCAATGGCACCAATTAATGGGTTTTCATTCATCATTCCATCTACAATGCTTACTTCTGGGCTAACTGCATAAACCAACCCTCCCATAATACCAACATCAAACATTAACCTGGTTTCTGGCAAAGAAATGTATGGACCAATTGCAAGATAATTTGATTGCCATCTCGAAGAAGCCAACTCTCCTTCAAGTTTCGCTTGATTGGGTAAATGAAATTCTATCTTGGATTTATAGGCATTCAAATCAATTTCGCTCAAGGTAGATCCGAATGACCACCCCATTCCTATATTTCTTCCAAATATAAAAGCACCATCCAAACTTAATTTAAGCCCAGGATTGGAATAACCAGATTCTAATGCTACTTCTTTCCGACCAAAAGAACCTGTAGGTAGTATATAACCAAAGGATAGCCCAAGATAGGACTCTCCAATATCGACCATGACTGGTTGTAGAAACAATGGCTCATCATCTTCACCACCGTCCACATTTAAATCATCCTGTGCAAAAATTTGCAAAGAACACATGAGCATTATTCCCAAACAAAAAATATTTGGAAAGCACTTGATTTTATCTATCTGTATTTGTCTGATTATCAATTTCCTAGTATCGCTTTAAGTCAAAAATAGCATTAATCTAATTTGACACCAATAATATAAATCAAAACTTATGCCATCAAATCATAATACATAATAATAATTACACTTGAATGGCTATTAAACAAGTAGCCACATTCAATTTGTGTATTTTATAAAAAAGTGATGCTTAAAAATCTAATTATTTGAAAACGAAAACAAAAGGTAATACTCCAATGGTTTATATTTCAACAATTTTACTAAATATCCAAAATTTGTAACATTCTAAACAAAAAAAATTATCACTTCGTATTCTGATGAAACTCTACTAAATTATTAATTGGTTGTTTAATGACTCTTCCTATTTTAAATCCATTATCCGCAGCAACGTCATCAAGAACATGTTTAAAATAATAGGCTACTGATCCTACGAAATTTACAGGCACATGGTCGTAATTTTTGAAAACTTTTACGTGAAAATTTACAAATTCAGAAAGTCCTGTATATATAAACTCCTTGACCCACTTCTCATTATTATGATTTGACAAAGATTTCATAAATGAGGCCAAATAAGTATTTACATATCCCTCACCATAAACATTGGCAAAAATTTTCTCTTTAGTCAGACCATATTCATTACTAAGAGTATCCATCAAATAATCGGGTAATTTCTTGTATAAAAACAGTCTTATCAACTGTTTACCAAAATGATAGCCGCTACCTTCATCGCCTAGTCGGTGACCAAGTGATGGAACTTCTTCAAATACATCTTTTCCGTCATAATAGCAGGAATTGGAACCTGTACCAAGAATACAAGCAATGCCTGGTTCTCCCATACAAGCAGCGATGGCGGCACCATTCAAATCATGGTCCACTTCAATATTAGCACTTTTAAAGACCAATTGCAATGCCTTTTGCATTTTATTTTTTCGATCAGGGCTAGAACAGCCTGTCCCATAATAAAAAACTTTTTCAACATCTTTCGCAACCGCTACCAGTGGTTCCGTTTTATTAATTGTATCAGCAATCAATTCTTCTGTATGAAAAAACGGACTAAAACCCATCGTGCTAATTTTTTCACCAATTTTATCCTTATCGGCATACATCCAATCACATTTGGTGGCCCCACTGTCAGCAACTAATATCATATTCAATTTTTATTTTATAAAGCTTTTAAATCGCTAAAATACTGTCAATTCTTAAAAGTTCTTCATCTATTTCTCGTTCCCCATTTATAGCTGTCTTAAAAGGCGTAAACCTAGCTTTTCGGTTAATTAAGCCCACCATAGCGTCACGTTCTCCTTTCATCATTCCTTCTACAGCCAATACACCATATCTACTTGCCAAAATACGATCAAAGCAAGTGGGACTTCCTCCACGTTGAAGATGCCCCAAAATTGTGACTTTAACATCAAATTCGTCAGTTATTTCTTGTAAATCTTCTGCAACCTTCACTGCACTGGCAGCTCCTTCCGCAACAATGACAATGCTGGATGTTTTTTTATTCTGCTTGCCATAGTTTAAAACTTGAACCAGTTTGTCCATCTCAAAATTCTTTTCAGGAACAATGATGGTTTCCGCACCTGTAGCAATAGAACTCCTTAAAGCTATAAAACCTTTGTCTCTGCCCATTACCTCCACAAAAAATAAGCGATTATGCGAAGAAGCAGTGTCTCTTATTCTATCTATCGCCTCAACAGCGGTATTGGTCGCTGTATCATACCCCAATGTATAATCACATCCAATAAGATCATTGTCGATGGTAGCAGGAATCCCTACTACAGGAACATCATATTCTGTTCCAAAAATATGAGCACCTGTGAAGGTACCATTTCCACCAATGGCTATTAGCGCATCTAAATTATTGTCTTTTACAACATTATAAGCTTTTTCTCTCCCCTCTTTGGTTCGAAACTCTTCTGATCTTGCTGATTTTAGTATGGTTCCTCCTTTATTGATGATCCCACTTACATCTCGCGAGTTCATCTTTTTTAGGTAATCCCTCCCATTTATCAAACCAGTATAGCCTTCCAAAATGCCTACCACCTCTATTTTATAGAAAATGCCTCCTCTGACTACAGCTCGAATTGCCGCGTTCATTCCTGGCGCATCTCCTCCCGAAGTAAAAACACCCATTTTTTTTATTATTGCTCTCAATTTGTCTCTTGTTTTTTCAAATGCAAAAATACAGAAGCAATTTCTACAATTCGCAAATTATTATTAATTATTGACTCTCAATACGTTAAATCTTTGTAAAAAGCCCACCTGTCTAGGTATACGAACAGACTTTCCATTTAGCAATTTGAATTACATATTTTTTTAATAATGCAAGAATGCGTGGATGCGAGAATGCGAGAATGTTTTTATGGACATCTTTACTCTTCAATACTCGATTGTGACAGTTAAGCAATTTTTTTGATTGAATGGCTAAAAACCCAATGCAACCCCACCGTACAGACGTGATTCATCGCGTCTCCACTAACAAAAAATTCAGCATATTTTGCTTAACTTAACAACATTGATGCGAAAATGCGAGAATGTTTCTATGGGCAAGAGCAACAGCAAATATTCTCGCATTCTCGCATTCTCGCATTCTCACATTAATTAAGACCGCTAATCTTTTCTTGATTTCCAGTGTCAAAGAATCAAGAACTTTGAATACTTCAATGAATATGTGCTAAATTTGCGCTTTGTAACGATGAAATAATAACTTCGTCAATTTAGACCGAATTGTCGGACCAGAGTTATTTTGTTCTCATTTTTCTTTTGAAAGAGGGATAATTGTTGATACTTTGACCGATTTCAAGAGGAAAATGAGGACAAAAGAAGCCCGGTCCGACGATTCGGTCCAAATGACGAACTTATTGTTTTATCGTTACTTTATTTGATTGGAATACGTTGAGGACTGTGGAGCAACCAATAAAAGTGGCATCTTTTTGGTTAAAGTATAATTATATACTGTTCTGTTTTTAGATCTTTTAGGATAAAAGAAAGTTATGAAGAACCTTTTTGCGTTAATTTGCTGCTTATTTTTAATCTCTGGTTTAACTGCTTATGCTCAACCAGGCACTAGTGATTTTGAAACCTATGGTGAGCCTGTGGAAGAGAAAAAACAGAAAAAAGCCAAAAAGGTAAAAGAAAAGAAGGAAAAAAAGGAGAAAGGAGCTAAGCCAAAAAAAGAAAAAGCCCCTTCTAAAAAATCCAATAAGGATAAACTAAGCGGACTTTTCAAAAAGGACAAAACCAATAAGCCTAAAAAAAGTGCTGCAAGCGGAAATTCTGATGTAATCAGCTTGGACATTGACGATCTATTTGAGACCAATTTGGATACGGTTCTAGTTTTGGACAAAAGAAAAATCATCTCTTTTCAGGACAAACAAAAGATAGAATATTTTTATGGGCAAGCCCTACAAAAAGTTTCCAATAAAAATCACGAAGCAGCACTCGATTTCTTAAACAAAAGTTTGAAAATTGACCCTAAAAGCAAGGAAGTTTTGCAATTACGTGGAAACGTATATTCTGAAATGAACAAATTTGCCAAAGCAAAAAAAGACCTCAGAAAAGTTCAATCCCTTTATCCCGATGATCCAACAGTCAATTACAATCTAGCGGCAGTCTATTCTAAGCTTGGCAAACTCAAGCCCGCCATAGAATATTTTACCAATGCAATAAACAATGACCCCGACTATGTCCTTGCATTTCAAGGAAGAGCAGCAGCCCTTTCATTAGACAAACAATTCGCTGCGGCAATTAAAGATTACAATCAGGTATTGGATAAAAATTCTTTCTTCACACCAGCCTATAAAGGCAGGGGCATCGCAAAAAGTCTAACTGGCAGATTCGACGAAGCAATAGTAGATTTCACTCAGGCTATCAATTTGGTTCCTACTGATGGATTTTCTTTTTATTATCGCGGTCTTGCCTATAAACAATTATCAGAAAACCAAAAAGCATGCGCTGATTTCAACAAAGCCTATCAGTTCGGCATCTACGAATCACGTGAGGAAATGCGCACCACTTGTGGGTTTAGTAAGTATTATGATGTGCATGAGTATATGGGGAATTAGCCTGCGGTCGTGGGTCTCAGTCTGCCAAACACGTCATTCCCAACTTGATTGGGAACCTCAATACGACTAAAACAAGCTTTTACAATACATCATTCCAATACCAAACACGTCATTCCCAACTTGATTGGGAACCTCAATACGACTACAACAAGCTTTTACAAAACCATCACTAGTCATTCCCAGCTTGATTTGAGAATCTAAACGCACACACCCGTCATTCTCAACTTGATTGAGAATCTCACACCGACTGCAACAAGCCCAAAAATCACAAATCTATCTCAAACTTCCTAACCCACATTTCAAAAAGTGGGACTTGTAAGTAGTATTGATTGTCAGCGTTTTTTTGAATAAAACGATGGCGTAGTAGTTTTTTCAAACTTTCACGATCTGGAATTTCTTTTTGTTGAATGATGGCAAGGACGGTTTCTTGCATTTTGGGTGCTCTGCAAAATTCTTTCCAGAAATTTAAAATGGTCCCGTTTGATTCTAATAAAATTCTATCTTTTATTACAGTATCCAAATCTTGTTGGGTGATTAATAGACGGTTTTCGATATAGGTTTTGTCTACTAATTCGTAGGCAATTCTTTGCACCAACTCAGGATGTCCTTGTGTTAATTCAAATATTTTTTCTGGCAAGCCTTCTTCATACTTAATTGGAAAATCTGGATAGGGTTTTACTAATAGGTTGATGCTTTCCTTTTTTGATAGATAAGATATGGGCAAATGCACAATATGTGGAAAATAATCACTCCAAGTTGGATTGTTTAGCTCCGAGAAAATTGCGGAACCTACAAATAAAAAAACGACCTGATTTTGCTGTTGCGAAAATGCACGCATGGCTCCTAATAAATTACCAGCATCTTCTGCGTGTTTTGAAAAACCTTTTTTGTGTAAATCTTCATATTCATCAAAAGCAAGGATGATTTTCGTGGCTTGATTTTTACTGACTGCACTTAAATTTGCACTCAACTCTTTCCAAGATTGAAGCCAATTATTGCTTGCTTGCCAGTTTTCATTGTCATTGTCTTTTAGGTTAAATGCTTTGTTTACTTTTTGATGAATAGCATTCATCCAACTCGGCACATCTTGGCAATCAGCTGCTAATTGCATATCAAATTTTATAACCTTAAAACCTGTACCTAATATTCCTGGCAAGAAATTGAGCAAACTGGTTTTACCCACTCTTCTTTGTCCTTGAATGAGAAAAAAAGGCATTTGTTGTGCAATTGAAATTTTAGCTCCCAACTTGTCTTTTAAATCTTCTCGCCCACGAAATACTTCTTTATTAATAAGAGGATCTAGCGCATCTCCTGTCCGATAAGGATTTCTTACTTTTGATCCAGCCTGAACATTTAACACCTCCAATTCTTCTTTTGCCTCAACCAACCATTTGTTTATTGCTTCAAAATAATATTTATTCCAAAGGCTGTTTTCTGTTAAATTTATGCTTTTGAACTCTTGTAAATTTTCATAAAACACCTGAAAATACTCTTGCTTTAACCAAAGATTGTTTTGCTGTCTGTAAATATTTAAATCTTCTTTAATTTGGCTCAATGCATTTTCCCATCTATCGGAAGGTTGAAATTTTTCCTGACCTTCACTAATAAGGGGAACTTCTAAAAATTTTGGATTTAATGGATGTTTTTGCCAATGCCCTGCTATTGCAGCGTGGGTTAAATGCATTGCCAGTTTCTTTTGGAGTGGTCTGTATTCCAACAAAAATTCTATAAACAGCTCTGCTTTTTCAGGAAGTTTTAAGGCAAGGTTAGTGAACCTATTTTTTGCACCTATTATTGGCAACCAAATTACACCATCCTTTAAATAAGGATTGTTATTAAAATCTAAGCTACAAACTGATTTTAATTGATGATAAAAATAAAATGGTATTCTAAAACAGAATACATAACAGCCAATTATAAAAGCAAATCCGGTGGCTAATCCGATAGTAAATCCATCAATTAACCCTCCAAACAATCCAAATAATCCTCCTAATAGTCCTACAAACAATCCATATCTCAATCCTATGAATCTTTCATAAAACCCTTCATCAAATTTGATGGAAAACGATCCAAAAAAAAATCCAATAACCAATCCGTTAGCCAGACTGTAAATTAATCCTCCAATCAATCCTCCAGTCAATCCGAAAGCCAATCCAAAAGGAAATCCCAAAGGAAATAATCTAATCAATCCTAAAATGCTATTTTTTAATAGAAATAAGAATTTTTCTAAAAAAGTGGTTTGATTCAACCATTCCGTTTGAAATAATTCTTCATGAAACGATAAAAACAAAAATGGAATATCACAAAAAGCAAACATTGCATTTGTAATCAGCCAACAACAGATCAACAACGTTAAATACGCCATATACATTTTTAAAAACAAAATGGCAACCTCTTTCATAGAGAATGCCACTGTATAACGCTCCAACAATAAAGGCTCGAATATCACCCATTTCAATAACTCCCATTCATTTTTGGGTTTTATAGGTTTGTAATATGGTGAGTTTTTATCCATTATTTGCTTTTGAAGTTTTTCCAGATTTCACTTAGCTTTTTTCCTCGCTCTAGCCAAACATCCCAACTCCAAAAACTTGCTGCTTTTTTTACATGGTTTTTCTTGTAACCATTTTTAATTCTTCCCCAACGGTGTTCTGCATTTTCTGCTTCTCCTTCCAATTCAAAATTATTGACTACCAATTTCATGTATTTTGATTGCGGAATTGTGCTGTGTATTTGGTCTACAAAATATTCTTGCTGAAACTCGTCTTTCCAGGTATTATTATTGCCCATTTTGGCATTCAATTCATCCCTGATTTCGTGTAAGCCCATTCGTGGTATATCAATTATGTTTAACTCCAACCAAGAAGTGCCTTGATGAAATTCTCCTTTTTCATCTTCGCAATAAATTTGTGATTGTAGATGTGATTCCTCTGTAACACAGCACAGAGAAATATTTGATTTATTTTTTAAGGCATTTAAATCATCAAAAAAGGTCTTTGGGAATCGCTGATCTCGACGATCTAAAATGTCATTGAAATTATCCAATAAAAGAAAAATTCTTTTGCCTTCTGGGAGGCGACGTAATAGCATTATGGAGAGATTTACTTCCACAATTGCTTTTTCACCATTTACTGTAATGGGCAATGTATTGTCATTTGATGCATCAAAATTCCCACTACTTTCTGGTAATAATTGGCTTAGTTGCTCATTTATTTGATCTTGAAAGCTCTCATAACTGTAGCGGCAGGTCTTTATATCCAATATCACTGTAATGATTCCTTCTGCATCGGCTTTCCTTTTAAGATCGTGCAGCAATCGTGTCCGTCCCGTGCCTTTTCCACCAATTAGATTGATAGATTCCCCTCTTTTGAGCTTGTCAAATATTTTATTTGTAAATGTTGGGCGCAAACTAGTTGTGTTTTGGGGCATTGGGTTTGTGTGGTTTGGTGAAATTTTACAAGCTACTAATATAGTATTTGTTTTTTATAAATTTGATGTTTTGGCAGAGAAATTCTTAGTCCTTGTTTATTTGAGCTGCCAGAGGAGCTTAACCTTTGTAGTAATAAAATTAGTAGAAATACAAACTCCAGAGGAGTGACACCTTTGGGTAAATCTTGCTTGGAGAAAGAGAAGGTATCGCTCCGCTGGAGCTAGAATCATCATTTGAATTACCGTTTCTACAAAGGTTAAGCTCCGCTGGAGCTAGAGTATATAAACTAAATAAATGCAAAATTGCGAATAACTAAACGCAATCCTAAACATTGATGAGATTCCAGATATTTGCCTTCGCTACGCTATGGCAAATTCTGGAATGACGGGTCTTTTTATTTGACTTCAACCTTAACAGCCCAAAACCTCACTCCCTAACCAAATTCACCAAACAAGCTGTATTGTCAAACTTCAATTTCTTAGAATAGCTGTTTCTGAAGTGAATGCTTGATTGGAAATTTTGTGCTCTTTTATCTGTCATTAGCCACTTGCGGTTTTCTTTGGTTATGATGAGCATTCCGTTGGGATTGCCTAGTGCTCTAAATTCAGAGGAGAGGGGAATCCCTGCACGAAGTCGGTAATCAGATATGCCTATCTTCATGTCGATTTCTCTGCTGAGTTTTTTTACGTTGTCTGTTACGATTCCTAGTTCGCAGACGTTTAAAATGTCTTTTTCTGTAAATGCATTGTCGGAGCTGTTTTTTAATGGGTGGTGTGCGATGAACTCTAAAATATTGCCTGCGGGGTCGTAGAAATAGATTGCATCTGCATCCCATTTTTCAAAGTAAATGAGGTCTTCGCCGTATTTGTTTTTTAGTAATTCAAAACGGTCTTTAGACCAGTCCATTGCTTTGCCAATTTTGTTTTCTGGAATATTAAAGGCGAAATGATAAAAAGGTTGTTCTTCACCTTTGGTAAGCATAAATTTTATCACGGTCTTTCCTGCTAAAACTTCAAAACTGTTTCCGTCTTCTGTGATTAGTGGAAGATTTAAAACGGTTGTATAAAATTGTTTTTGCTCCTCTATTTTATTCTCCTTTGTCATCAACTCAATTCGTAAAATTCGATTTGATTCGTCTGATAAATTTGTATTTTCTTTCATATTAGTACATGATTGTAATCCTAAATGCATTGCTGGTAGAATTAGGGCGCTGGCTTTGAGGAATTTCCGACGAGAATGCCTGAATGCTTGAATGCCTGAATGCTTGAATATTGGGATGCTTGGATCTTTCATTTTTAATGCTTCGTTTTTAATGCTTTAATGTTATAATGCTACAATGCCTGAATGCCTGAATACTTGAATGCTTGAATATTTGGATGCTTGGATCTTTCATTTTTTATGCTTCGCTTTTAATGTTTTAATGGCTTTGGATAAAATAAAAACAAATGCATTCAATTTTCCATTTTCAACTTTATTAATGGACTAATAGGTTGCAGCCTCTGATATCGGAAAAATCCATTCTTCCTAGTACTTCGAAGGTGTTGTTTTGGTGGACTTTTCCGAGGTCGTTGGTGGCGAGGAAGGAACATGAATAAATATTGGCTAGGTCAATGATATTGATTAAGCCTGATTTTCCTTTTTCTAATAAATGCAGAGGATCGCTAGGGTCGGCGATTAGGATTTTCATAAAGGGGGGACATTCAAAAATGCCGTCGCCTTTTGAGTAGGCTTGTGAAAGTAGCTCGGTCATTCCGTATTCTGAATGGATTTTTTCTAAACCAAATGACTTTTTTAGGATGGCGTGCAGCTCTTCGCGGATCAGTTCTTTTCGCTTTCCTTTCATTCCGCCCGTTTCCATAATTAAGGTGTTTTGCAGTTTCATTGGGTGGCTTTCGGCAAAATCTAGTAGGGCGAATGAAACGCCTAGTAAAATTGTTTTTTGTCCTGTTTCTTCTAAATTTTGTAGGGTTTCTGCGAGATTTTTGTAGTCGTAAAGATAAAAACCGCTTTTTTTGTGCTGGGAATCTGCAATTAATTGTTCTGTCATATACACCAATGAGGAACCTTTGCGTTCTAAATAGGAGGGCAGCAGTGCGAGGATGCAATATTGTTTGGGATCGCCGAAAAAGTGCTTGAAGGCGGTGTTGAAACTTTGTTCGTAAACTTGTTTTTTGGCTACGTAATGTTTGGAGGTCGTCATGCCTGTTGTGCCTGAGCTGCTGAATATGAGTTCTTCTTTTTTGGTGGAATGAATGATTTTGTGGCTCTTGAAAAAAGAAATCGGTAGAAATGGAATTTGTGTGTAATGGGTGATTTTTTTTATGTCTATTGATAAATATTGGATGAATTTTTGATAGATTTCTACATGTTGGGCTTGCTCTCTGAAAACAGAAAGTGCCATTTCGTTGAAATTTTCAGCTGATAATTCAAAAATATCGTTTACATTTAGCATCATTACTTTACATTTAACATCAGTGCAAAGTTATTATCATTTTATGAAGTCATATATTTTTCTTCTTTTTTGTTTTGGATTTTTGGTTACTGGCTGCATCAAGCCAGAAACGTACGATGATGTGCCAAAAATTACAAATGTAACGGTTAGCTCTAACTATGTTCAGTCGCTAGAAACTTTTTTTGTTACCATTTATTTTGAAGATGGTGATGGTGACTTGGGCGAAAAGGATATCAATTCTAAAGAAAATTGTTTTCTTTACGATGAGCGCCCCAATATTGTTGAAATAAATGCAGATACGCTTGCTTATAACATCCCTTTTATTGAGGAAAACGGAAGTATTGAGGACATTAAAGGTAGCATTGAAATAAAAGTAAATACTTGTTGTGCTCATGTTATTGCGCCTTGTATTCAACCTGCTGAATATCCTGACACAGACACGGTTGTTTATAGAATAAAAATTGTTGATCGTGCAGGGAATGAAAGTAATGAGACTGAAGAATTTTATAGTCCGCCGATTATTGTTGTATGCGTGGAGTAAATGAATTAGGAGTAAATGAATTAGGAGTAAATGAATTATGAATTAGGAGTGATGAATTATGAATTGTAGTTAACCACCTTGTAGAGACAAGGCATGCCTTGTCTGCTCTGAATTGTAGGCTATGATTTTAGGTTATAATCTTCTAAGGGAGAGATTCCAGATATTTCTTACGCTACGCTGTAGAAATGCTGTTGGACTCGCACACGAGAATGACGTAATGAAGCATGAGCTGGTGGTTTAAATGCAATTCATAACCCATAATTCATAACCCATAACTCTCTTAAACAAAGCCTCCTTTTTTCGGTAAAACTATTCTAAACGTTGTGCCTTTATTGGGTGCGGATTGGTGGACGTAAATTCTGCCTTTGTGGTATTCTTCAATGATTCTTTTGGAGAGAGAAAGACCGAGTCCCCAGCCTCTTTTTTTGGTACTAAAACCTGGTTTGAAAACATCGTTAAAATTGCTTTTTATTCCTTTTCCTGAATCGCTTACATCTATAATATAATGCCTTTCTGCTTCCTCTAAACGCATTTTAATAAAGCCTTTTCCATCCATTGCGTCAAGGGCATTTTTAAGGAGATTTTCAATTACCCAATCCAGCAATGGTGGACTGAAGTGTAGTTTTGCATCTGTAATATCGTCGAAATTTGTGGTGAATTTTATTTTCTTGGAAGCACGACGTTTGACGTAATTAAGTGTTTGATTCAAATGTTCTTTGAGGTCGTTTTCTTCCAATTTTGGTTTGGAGCCAATTTTTGAGAACCTTTCTGCAATGAGGTTTAGACGGTTTGTATCGCGGTCCATTTCAGTGCCAATTTCTTGGACATAACTATCTTCATTGATTTTCAACATTTCAATCCAAGCAGAAAGAGAGGACAAAGGCGTTCCTAATTGATGGGCTGTTTCTCGTGCCATTCCAACCCAAACGTGATCTTGCTCTGCTCTTCTTGCAGAACTAAATGCTAGGTAGGCAATCAATAAAAAAGCGCCTATTAAACCCAACTGAATAAACGGATACCATCGTAGACGTTTTAATAAATTGGATTCACTATAAAATAAATATTGATTGACTCCAGGAACGATTTCTATTCGAATGGAATCGAAGTTTGCGCGCATGTAGGCAAGCGTTTCTTGCTTATATTTTTCTTCCAATGCCTTTTCTTCCTCTGTTTCAGGGGTGTTAATAGCTTCATTATCATCGTTGTCATCATCATCATATCCTAAATTAGCCTCGGCTACAATTTCATCATTATCTCCAACAATAATGACTGGTATTGTGGTATTAGAATCAAAAAATTTAGGGAAATAGCTTAAGTTTGGTTCTAATTTTGATTTTATATAACTCAATTTCAGATATAATTGAGGGTCATCCGATTTCAATACCTGAAGAATTGAGTCAAACTCTTCTTCGACATCATAAGTTGAATTTAAACGTTGAAGTTCATTCTGCGCTGCTCCATACATTTCGGCTTTCTTAATTTCCTCATTCGCCAATTTTTTAGCTAGGTTATTATTATAAACCAAAGAAATCAATACGATCAATACCGCAATAATCAGCAAACCTATTTTCCAATAAAACTTCTGTCTGTATACATTCATAAATTAGGTTATTCTTTAGGAGTAGCTCATTGAGCTATTCCTTTGCGCAAGAAAAATTATACCGTTCACTGGCGTATTGATTTATATCAATCTTTTCAATTCTAGAGTCTTTTTGAAATTCGCCTTCTATTATATTTTTACTTTTTCCTTTAAATACAGGTTTGTTTGGATCTCCAAAAAGAGAGCAATAATAATTCAAACCGCCACCTCTTTTCCTTTCTGAAACTTCTTTATTCTTCTTAAAAAATTTCTTGTTAAAATAATCCATTATGTCCACCTTAAAATGAAAGTTGAGGGAATTTTGCATTGAATATTTTCCAGAAAAATCAATGTTCACCAAATTGGAATTGATGTCCATCTTTGGAATTCTAATCACACGTTTATCAATTATCAACTGGTTTTTAATCGGTCCAAATTTCAGCGTTTTTACTCGCTCTTGATCTTTTCCTTCTAACATCGAAACAATCGGAGTAAAATTGACCAATTGAGCGTTTTTGATTTCAAAATCTACCCAGCCCTTCGTTGCATCTTTATCTAAGTTAAACTTTTTATCTATTCCAGATTTCAGTAACATATTTAAATCCAAAGTGCCTTCCAAGTTATCTGGCGAGATGTATTCTTCAAAATCATTGTATTGCTCCAAAAATGCTTTTAAGTTGATTCCTCCAATTCGCACATGACTTCGCATACTTTGCTTCTCTAAATCTATAATGGCATCGACATCGCCTTTCCCTTCCATCATTTCAAAAAGCAATTGGTCAATATTTAAAGTACCGTCATCAAAACAAACAAAAGAACTGATGTTTTGAGCTTCGATTTTCTGCCATTTTAAATCTGGAATATCCAAATCTGCCGTTACTTCCGTTATTGCACTCAAATCTTGGTTATTACCATAATATCCGTCAATAGTGGTATTTATATCCGCATTTCCATCCAATTCCCAATCTTCAAAATAGGAATGAGCCTGATTATCTGAAAGACTTATTACTCTATTTATATCTAAATTTTTTCCCTCAAAATTTAAATTCAACTCATAGCCTAATTTCATAAGTTCAATGTCTCCTTCGATTCCAAATTCATTTTCATCAATTTCAAAAGAAGATCTTCCAAAAGTGTAGGTATTTTCATCATTGTTAAATAACATATCTAAATCAACGGCAATGGGTTTGTTTTTACAATAAATAAATGTATCTGACGAAATCGCATTTAGCACTCCCCCACCCTCTATGTCCAATTGAAAATCCTTTCCTTTTTGTGTGAAATCAATGTTGGCATTTTCAGCAAACAAGTTTACACCGTAAGCACTTTTCACTTTTCCTGAAGGAAGATAATTTTTCTTGCCCACTGTATTAAAAATTTCATAATTGCTTCGTCCTTTTTCATCAAAGGCAATATTGATTTGCGCATTGACTAGTTCAAGGTCGGCAATATTTATTTCATTGTTAAAATAATCTCGTACATTGAATAAAAAACTTAGCTGCTCTGCTTCCAATAAATTATCATGAATTTTAAATCTATCCTTAATTGCCACATCGTTTAATGTAAAAGCAATTTGTGGAAAACCTTTGAAAAATGAAACGCTCGTTGAGCCATTTATCAATAATTCTGTATTGAGCTGCTTGTTGATTTGCTTCATAACCAATTCTTTCACTTGCTCTTTGCCAAATAGGGCAAGCACCGAAATACCGATGAATAAAAAGAAGCATATGACGACTAAAAAGGTCAGTAAGTATTGAAAGGCTTTAAGCATTGGATAAGGCAAATTAAGGTTAACAAATCCCCATTTTGGCGTTATCTTTTTTCACCATACATCGTTAAAAAGCCTCGACGTAGCCCTGCTATGTCTGCATTTTTTGCCTTGCATGATAAAAAAATATTTAGCCAAAAAAGATATTTATTAACCTTAGCTTGCCTAAATGTATGGATTTTTCTCGCAATCAAAACGAAAAAATAATGATTCTATTTCATATGACAATGCGAGAATGCGAGAATATTTTCTATTTGTTATGTTTCGACTTGATTGTCTTATTATTGATAATCAGCCTTTTACAATTGAGTTTGATAAATCAATTACTTTGAAAAAATTGTTTGAAGAATGGAATCTGGTGGTTTTTCAAAAAAAGTTTGATTTTTTTTTCAAGAAATTTGCAATTTTAAAAATGAATCGTATATTTGCACTCCGCTAGCGAAAGCAGGGGCGATTAGCTCAGTTGGTTCAGAGCACCTCCCTTACAAGGAGGGGGTCATAGGTTCGAATCCTATATCGCCCACAAGGACTAAAAAGCCGTTAAGATTTCTCTTAACGGCTTTTTTTTTATGTTTTGCCTTCGAGTAGTGCAGTGCTAATTCTTCAATTTGGACTACTTTGATTACTTTTCGCTATAGTGTGTTTTTGTAGAGGAAAACCTCAGGCAACGATTGGGAATCGGAATCGACTTCTAGCTTGCCATTACAATTATTCAATATTGTATTCCTAAAAAATCATTCTCGCATTTAGGGACAGAGAATTAATAACTCAGGATCCCCTGCCGGTCCGATTTGACCGAGTCGTCAGAACGAATCTTCTTTTTCATTTTTACAAGCGGCAGCCGATGCTGTTATTTTTAAACCCCTTAGACTGGGCTATGCGGCCGCATCGTCGGTCCGATTAAAAATGCTTTGTAAAAATAAAAAATAATGTTCGGTCTGACGTTCGGCTCAAATTGACTGGCCGCCGTCGCGGACTTATTTATCCTCTGTCCCTTAAAAAGAGCATGGGAAGCGCGGAAGATGAACATTCCGACGGAGAACCTAAATATGCGAAATTACGCCCGATGCGAGTGGAAATGTATTTATGCGTGCATACAGGCCCTTGCAGTTACTCCCACTTTGCAGGCACGCATAAATGCATTGCAGCGGACAGCGGGGAGACAACTAACTTGGAAATGATACTCGCCGTACAAAATCAATTACGAATTTGAAATTACGAAAAATGTCTGGTTGTGTCCGTTAAATCAGTAGTTGTAACATGGGATTTAACCAAAAAAAGGCTCCCAAAATTAATTGGAAGCCTTTAACTCTATAATAATAAACCAAATTTAAATAAGAACCAATTCTACAAGGTATGCCTTGAACATTTAAGACAGGGCATATCTGAACATTTGAGATTTGAGACAAGGCATGCCTTGTCTCTACTACCATTAAATGTTTCCCATTAATTACAATCTGTGCAATCAATGATTTCTGTTACGTCAAATGCACCTGTGCCTGTATAGGTCGAACAATCAATATTGCTGAATATTTGTACGGTATAATCTCCTGGTGTTTGTGGAGAATAATAAGGCGATCCATCAATTGTCGCAACAACATTTCCATTTAAATACCAAACAAAGGTCAATCCTGTTCCATCCATTGGTGTTGCTCCATCAAGGCTTGCAAAAAGGGCATTACCTTCACAAACTCTGATTATATCTACTGGAGCATCTACTGGTGCAGGACTAAGCGCAATGCAAAGTGGATTTGTTACAAACTCTGAGTTAAAACAACCTATGTCATTTATTCCAACATCAGCAACATTTATCCCTACAGTTGGTAAAGGATCAGGAGGGTTCGCTGTATCATAATGTAAGGCGTGGATGAAAGTATCATCTGCCAATCCGTCTGCGGCTACAAAGACACCTGTAGTATTTACCGCTAATATCAGTCCTGTTGCATCAGCCAATACGTATGTAACCGAAAAGCCTGGTTGCGGATTGTAACTTACTGAGGTCGTAGCTGCATCACACAAACATTCTAAAGGTTTGATGTCAGAGGCTAAGTTACCATTAAAACATCCACTTACCGTTCCTACATCCACGATGGTCCCACCAATCACTGGAAAAGGATCAGGAGGATCATTGGGATCGTAATTTAAAGCATGAACATTGTATGAACCTACAGAAGGTGTGGTAAAAGTTCCATTACTTCCATTGATTATATCTATGATTACTCCATTGTCATCTGCTAAGATGAACATCTGAGTAAACGCACTGTTTTCATTTACTGTTCCAATGGTAAATTCACACTGGGCATTTACGCCCTGGCTAGAAACTAATCCAAGCCAAAGCATGTTATAAATGAAGAACGTAGTTATCGTTATTATATATTTCATTGTATATTTTATTTTTGATTAAATAAATAATTGGTTAAAAACAAAATATATTAATGATTCCAAGTTCCGTTATCTGCATCCGTACAAGATGGATCAACTACTGGATCGTCTGTTGGATCGTCTGGAGTTGTTGGAGTATCAGGATCATCTGTTGGTACATCAGGATGGTTGTCTGATGTGAAAGTTCCTTGATTTATAATGATGAATCCATCAGCTGTATTAGCATCTACTGTTACTTCGAAAGTAATGGTAGCTGTTCCACCATTTGCTGTCAATGTTCCAAGGTTTGCTGTAACAGGGTCCGTTCCAGCTGAGATCGTTCCTAAGGTAGTCGTTTCATTTCCTAACAATGTTGTTCCTACTGGTATTACATCACTAAACATTACATTTAGAGCATCAGCGGTTCCGTAGTTTGTCAGCACAATTGTATAAGTAATTACTTCACCAGGATTTAACAATCCATCTCCATTTACATCTGTAAAGTCAGAAGTTTTTAGAGCGTCTAAAACTGGATCCGCTACATTTACACAACTAGCATCTTCATCTTCAACTGATGTTCCTGAGTCGCAACCTTCTGCTGTTACTACTGCTGTATTTACATATCCACCTAATGTATTTGGTACCGTACATTGGTAAGTCCAAACTCCACCAACTACTAGTGTGCCGCCATTGTCTGTATAAGTTGCTACACAAGCTGCGCCGTTCGCATCGGTTACCATGATATTACACAAATCTTCGTCGCCAGTATTAGTAACTGTTATTGTAAAAGTAGCATCGTCGCCTGTTGAAACTGTTTGCTCATCATCTCCGTTATCAGCATCATTTTTATCAACTGTTACATCTGGTGTTGTCGTTGTTGGATCATCTACAAATACTGTTGAATCATCTTCATCGTCAACTGGTGTACCTGAAGTACAACCTTCTGCTGTTACTACTGCTGTATTTACATAATTCCCTGCCGTACCTGGAACTGTGCAAGTATAAGTCCAAACTCCACCAACTACCAATGTGCCGCCATTGTCTGTATAGGTTGCTACACAAGCTGCACCGTTGGCATCGGCAACCATTACATTACACAAATCTTCGTCGCCAGTATTAGTAACTGTTATTGTAAAAATAGCATCGTCGCCTGTTGATACTGTTTGCATGTCATCCGTATTATCTGCATCGTCTTTGTCGATTGTTACATCTGGTACAGCAGGAGCATTACAAGAAACTAGTAAATCAACCAACATATCCGAACAAGCTGTATCTGCATTGTCTCTAACGATTATGGTATAAGTACTGTTTGCCAATGGACCAAAAACATTACTTACTTGCCAAGTAGCCCCATTGTCAATTGAGTAATCATATACTCCAGAACCACCTGTTGCTGTAACCGTAATTGTTGCTGTTCCGTCTCCGCCAGCACAATCAACCGCTACATTTGCAATTAGAACATCGCAAGTTGCACAACTGTAAGTTGCAGGCAATGTTACACTTTCGCAAGCAGCTGGTGCTCCTATGTTTGTTATTACAAAATCAAATGAACCTGTTCCTGCTTCTGCTGAAAAATCAGGTGTAGCTCCATTTGCATCGTAGGTATTTGTTACGGTGAAATTCGCACAATCTTGTGTCAAGCTTGGACCACAAGCTCCATCATCTGTAATCATTGCATTTGCAACTATTGCAAGACCAGGATAAACGTTGACTGTTACGGCTGCACCACCAACAATTGGTTGTGTATCCAAAGAACAAGCTGCATCGGCTAAAGAACTTAAAGTAAACTGTGCCATATAACTAACGGCAACAGCATCACAAGTTGCGTTTGTTTCTGTGAAATCAAGGCAGTATTCTGTAGCTGAAGTGGCAACACCTGGCAACCAAGTCGTACCGCCATCATTAGAAAACTCAACGGTAGCTGTTGGATCGTTTGTTAAGTCAACATCAACACAAACACTTATTACATCTCCTGAACAAACATCAGCGGCAGGAGCAGCATTTACTTCTGCTGATAATGTTCCATCAACAATGTCTGGACAAAGAGAAGCACAATTATATGTTGCAGGCAATGTTAAGCTTTCACAAGCAGTTGGTGCACCCGTATTTGTTATTACAAAATCAAATGCTCCTGTTCCTGCTTCTGCTGAAAAATCAGGTGTAGCTCCATTTGCATCATAGGTATTTGTTACAATGAAATTTGCACAACCTTGTGTCAAACCTGGACCACAAGCTCCATCATTTGTAATCATTGCATTTGCAGCATTTGCTATATCTGGATAAACATTAACCGTAACAGCGGCACCAGCAATTGGTTGTGTATCTAAAGAACAAGTCATATCTGCCAAAGAACTCATTGTGAATTGAGCCATGTAACTCACTGCTACAGCATCGCAAGTTGTATTTATTTCTGTGAAATCAAGGCAGTATTCTGTAGCTGAAGTAGCAACACCTGGCAACCAAGTCGTACCGCCATCATTAGAAAATTCAACGGTAGCTGTTGGATCGTTTGTTAAGTCAATATCAACACAAACACTTATTACATCTCCTGAACAAACATCAGCGGCAGGAGCAGCATTTACTTCTGCTGATAATGTTCCATCAACAATGTCTGGACAAGCTTGACAAACTGGTTCTGCTTCTGAAACAATTGTAGCCATACAATCAAAACAAAGCGGACCAGGAGGCGTCGTTCCATTTGCTCCATTTCCGTCAGCTGCTACTGTCACATCAACAGATTGACCAGCAGGAATTACTTGAGCTGTAATTGGTGTTCCAAATGTATAAGTTGTTACTCCAAAGTTTGTTGTAAGTGCATAAGTACCTGCGCCAGCTTCTAAAGGATAACCACCTGTAACCGTTATGTCTGCTAAGTAAGTTCCGTCTGGAACAGCAGGGCAAGAAGTAGCAATTATAACTTCAATTGGTTCTAAAATTGTGAAAGGAACTTCCGTCCCAATTACACCACAAGCTGCTGGGCTTGTTGGAGGATCGGTTAGGTAATCGCCAATTTGAGTTAATGTTTGTCCAACAAAAGGCGTAACTATTGGTGGCACGTCAGCCGTTAAGTAGTGAAATCCTACTAATGTATAATCGCCTGGTGCCAATCCAGCACAAAGATTTGCTTGTTGAATGGCTGGGTCCATCGCATCTGGAATACCGTCGGCAGGACCAGCTATTGTAACAAAACCGTTTAGAGGATCTTGTGTTATTACATCTGTTGCAGGAAATTCACAAACAACATTTCCAGCAGCATCTACTGCTAAGAAAACGTAAGTATAATCAAGAGGTTCTGTACAAATTGGCACAACAAAATTTGTCATATCGATTGTTAAACCTGCATCGCCTGTTGCACCAGGAGGTACACCTGTAGAACAGAAAAACTCACAAGTTAAAGCTAATTCAGACCCTGAAGCCTCGCAGCCAGGAGGTGGAACAGCATAACAAGCTTCACAGGCAGTAATGCCTGGATCTGTAACTGTTGCTACACCACCATTGTCAGTAATAGCACCAAGTAAGTCATCAGGTGTATTGCCTATTATAGAAGTGTTCATAACAGTAAAAGATGCGCCAGCATTATTAACGCCTCCTCCTGGGTCAGTTGCGGATTCATTACCTGTCACCAATACATTATCAAAGGTAACATTGCCACTTTCTAAATAAAAAGCACCACCTCGTGAAGCTTGATTACCTGTAAAAGTCGAATTGCTAATAGTTAAAGTTGAAATATTTGAAGTACTATTAATATTAATTGCTCCACCATAGCCTCCTGCTGGAATAGAACCAGCAGAATTGGTACAATAATTTCCATAGAATGTAGAATTGTCAATTGTTACTGTTGGGCCAGCCTGAATACGAATTGCTCCACCACCACCGTCACCAGTGGAGGCTTCTGAATAATTACAAGAAAACAAAGTTCCGTCAATATTTAAAAAACTGTCCTCTCCATTAATTCCAATTGCTCCACCATCTCCAGTATCTGTTCCTGAAAAGTTATTGACAAAAGAACCTCCAGAAATATTTACTTCTGGACCATTGTTAGACGGAAATGAAACTGGGCTTATCCATAAAGCACCTCCTCCAAATCCTTGGCGTGCATTACAATCAAAATCACAGCCATTAAAATTAACTACTAATGGACCCGCAAATTCATCTTCTCGTACCTCAACCGCGCCTGTAGACGGCGTTTCTGAGATTGGAGGATTATTTGAAAAAATACAATTATTAAAAGTTACATCACTTGCGTTATCATCATTGTCAACCCGTACAGCTCTTTGGGTTGGATTACTATCAAATATACAATTCTCAACTACAGTATTGGTCATATCTGTTAAAAGAATTGCATTTTGATTCCAGCCACTAAAAGTAAAATTTCTAATGGTCCAATTATCTAAACCATCACATCTTATAAAAGAGGAAGAAGCTGCCAAATTTTCCATAAACGCACCTTGTCCATCAAGAATGACATTATTTTGACTGGGCATGTTGCTGTAGTTGATGTCTCCAAATTCGTTATCGGTATTGAAGTAACAACCAACAAATTTCAGGTAAATATCGCCTCCGCAATCATTGGTTGCATCTACACCACCATTACTAGAATTCCAATCTGTAAGTGGGTCAGTAGGCGAACCTGTTTCAGCTGACCCTGGAAAATCTGTACTTGTTCCGAAGTAAAGCACATCGTAAGTCACACCGTTTTCGGTGATTTGTTCTGTTCCTGCATAACTTGGACAAACAGCATAAGCATTTGAAAAAGTCAGTAAAAAAGCCAATATTGCAAAGGAAATTGACCACTGTTTAAAGTATGTTTTTTCTTTCCAAAAAAGTAGAAAAGAACCGACTTCCTTAGAAGACGGGTTTTGTCGTAAGTTTCTTATCAATCGCATTTTATATTATTTTGTTTAGTAATTGGTCTATTATGTGAGCGAGTTATTATAGACATGTGTAGGGACAAAACTGAATTGGGTTTTAGCCTATCTTAAATACATGAATCTTGAAGCTTTTTCATTCTTTTGAGTGCCGAAGCTAAACAATTCAATTATCAATACACAAACAGAGCATTTTTCTAAAATTTTATACTAAAAAATAATATTATCATAAGATATTGAAAATCAAAATTTTAACAAAAAATAAATAACTAAACAAATAGGGCTTTTAGCAAAAATAATCCTACTTTTATGCTAGAATCAAATGTCATATATATATCTCATTCAAAAAAATACAGGTTTTATGATGAGTTATTAATTGAGTTAAAATATCATAATCGCTGCTCCGAATCACAGTTTGTGCAGGTCATTGCAATGCTCGCTATCCTAAATTTTAGGAACAATTTTTCAGACCGTCGAAACTTGAGTCAATAATAAAAAATGAAAGGAAAAAAACTTTACTATTTAATAAATTCATTAAACCGACAAGAACGGAAACAGCTATTTTATGCACTAGAGCAGAATCAGGACAAAAGAAATATACCCTTAAAAAAAATATTGGAAACAAAAGCTGACAACTTAAAAAATTTCAATATAATATTGACTGAAATTCATAAAAAAGAACTGAGTACCAAGTCAGAAAAAGAACAAGATAAATTTGTTAGACGATGGTTGGATTTCGCCAGTAAAAAAATTGAAGATCTAAAGTTGTTAAATTACTTAAAAGATGACTTAGAGAATAGAAACCGTTTACTAACGGAAATCGCGCAGAAAAAACGCCAAGAAGAATTGCACGAACATTATTTAACCAAAACTGTCACCCTCGCAGAGAGAAACGAAAACAACGAACTAAAAAACTGGTGCCTTGATTGGCAAATTAATTTATATGGTCAGCAACAAAAAGACAAAAATCTTAAGATCATCAAAGAACTTGTAAGTAGTAAAACTGATTATATAAATATTGTCTACAATGAGCAACTTTCTTTCTTTTATCGTCAACTCTCTAATTTTCATCTTGACGATTCTAGGTTAAGAGAAGGTGAAGCAGGCAATAAACCAACCAATTTAAAACTGGATCAATTAGCCAATGAATCTTTAAATCCAATTTACTCGGCAGAGTATATTATTTCCAAAGCTAGGTTTAATTTTTTTGAACCTATTTTTATTACTTATTTAAATGAAGCAAAGGAATATATTGACAATCTTGAAATTGATGAGCAAAGTACTAAGCTTTTGCATAGGCGCATTTATTTCTTAAAGATGGCTTCTGGGTTTCAAAGAGGCGAACCTCTAAATGAACTATTGATCTATTCTAGCAAAGCCATTGAGATTGGTCTTCATTTTAAGTATCGAGATAGTTTTAGTTTCTTTTATCACCAGTTGTTTTTAATTTTATCAAACCAAATAGAAGAGGCAGAAAGACAACAACAAGAAAACGGGACATTTTTCTATACAAAAAACACTAAATTTTACATAGATTTTAATCAGGGTATTCTATTCTTGAAGACAGAAGAAATAAACAAAGCTCAAAAGATATTTAGTAATTTAACACACTCTCCGAATTACTATATTTCATTGTGGTCAAAACTTTTGGAACTGTATATTCACTACAAGTCCAATAATTTATTTCTTTGCAATAGCTTGATTGATAGAATCAAAACCTATTTAAACAAAAATAATCACAGGCTTTTTACCCTAAATGCTTCTAAATATGTAAACAAGTTGCTTACACAGAAAATCATGCGAAAGGGAAAGGAAATGACAGCTCCTGGTTTTCCGATACCGCCTTTACACAAATTCATCATAGAAAATATTTAATAAAAAAAGCCTGTCATTCATCCAATGACAAGCTTTCTAACGAAAAATCTAATTGTGTGTCAAGCATTACATTTCTCTCTCTATATCTTTGGAATGATGAAAAAATAACTTTACACTTTTGACAGGACCGCCTGCCGCTTCAATATTTAACGATCTTCTTCCGCACCGGCGGACCGTCGGAGTGCCGACCAGTCAAAATACTCGCCTTAGCCCTGCTAGAACTGCGTTTTTCTCCGAATGTCGGACCACTTAAATATCGTCAAATCTCTTTGTCAAAGATTGTAAACTTATTATTTCAACATTCCTTTTTGACAATTTGATTTACAACAATGGAAAAAGTTGCGAGATGCCAAGAGGCATCCCGCAAACACACCAAGGTCATTTGTTGTCAAATGCCAATTTTTTTATTTTTATTTTGAACTCTTATCTGAAGTTCGTTGATCTAATTTACCACATACCAATTTATTTTTTTTGAGTATTTTTTTAAGTTATTAAAAAAATATAAAATAAGTTTTATTATACATAAACAAGAACTCTCTCTACATTCATATCAATAAAATTGATCGTTAGTAGGATGTATAACTATTGGAAGGGTCAATAATAAAACAAAGATGATGCTTCTACCATTATCTCGCAATTATTCACAAATAAACATTTAAACAAAAAACAGGAAAAAGTTTGTTTTCAAAGGAAAGTTACAACTATGCCATACACTATAAACAATTAACAATCAATCTACTAAATCAATATTGACTCTATTTAAAATCACGGTTCCAAAGGTCTTTTGTAGCATTGAATTTGCATATAAAAAAGCCATATTTGGGATAAAAAAGGGCTTCTCCTACTACGAAATCTTCTTCTAACTGTAATCATACTTACAAAAAAACGCATGTATAATTAGCTAGTCGATTGAGTAATGGTCAAAGAATAACTTCACGATTTTAACTTTTTCCAAAAAACAACTTTATCTTCTCCTTCTTGATAAAAATCTCGAATCACCGCTTCTTTTTGATAATTACATTTGTCATAAAACGCTCTTGTCTGATCATACTCTGGTAAGCCTGAGGTCTCAACAATTAGAACTCGATTTCCTTTTTCTCGAAGTAAATTTTCGATGTAACTCATCATTTCTTTGCCGATTCCATTTCCCTGAGAATCTTTTTGAACTGCAATCGCATATAGATTATAGGTTCCCTCTGTCATTCGTTCTGGCGCACAGTAAGCTATTGAAATAGGTGTTCCATTTTCTACTTTCGTAAACCAAATATCTTCTGAAGATGGATTGTTTAGATAGTCAGCTATCATATTGTCCAACATTTCAGACGGAAATAATTCGCTAGAATCTAACACGCCTTTTAGTGTTTCAATGTCTTCTTTCTTTACTTTTCTTATTCCTTCTGTCATATTAATTACAACTTTTCTTTTTTAATAAAAATCTGCCACATTTTGAATGCTTATTGGTCCTTGAAATTCATCCTCCGTGCTTCCCGCTTTGCCTAAATGCTTGAATGCTTGAATGCCTGAATGCTTGAATGCTTGAATGCTTGAATGCTTGAATGCCTGAATGCCTGAATATTTACTGATGGTATTGCAATATTTTACTCTAACCAATCTATTCTTTTTAAATTATAAAGCAATAATTCTTCCTCATCATTTGGGACTTTTGTTGTTCCAATTTGTTTCAACCCCAATTTTTCTAATAGCTTTTTTGAAGAAATATTGTCCTTTGTTGTTATTGCATTTATTTCACTTAATTTAAATTCATCAAAAGCAGCATCTTTTAACTTATCAGTAGATTCAAAAGCATAACCTTTGTTTTCATATTCAGGCAACAATGCAAATCCTATATCAATTCCTTCTAAACCATCTCTGTCATACAAGCCACAAGTTCCTATTTTTACATTATCAGATTTTCTTATCATAGTATAATTTGAATACCCAAGTCTTTCAAGTTGGGGAATCATTTTATTCAAAATATACTCATTAGCTATATCAATTGTTTTGATATTTCTTTCACCAATATACTGAATCCATTTTGGTGTATTTAATAATTCATAAATAAATTCGGCATCCCTTTCGGAAGTCGGCTTTATGATCAATCTCTCTGTTTCAAAAGTTTTATATTTAGTCATTGTCTAAAATAATTAAATGTCTCTCCATCATAATGGCAAATACCGCTTGTAGTGCCATACCAAACACCTCCATTTCCATCCTCTAATATACCAAAAATCAAACCGTCTTCTTTAATTACTTCATTAAAGCTTGCCTTTCCATCTGGCTTAGGAGATGAATCCCTATCACAACGGTAAAGTGTCATGTTACTCGTCATATTTCCGTCGCCAGCACTAAGCCAAATATTTCCGTTTTTATCCTCATAAATATATCCAGCAAAATCCAACAAGTGGTTGATAATTTGTTTTCCGTCAAAGCTATAAAGACCGTCGCTGCCTCCAAACCAAATATTTCCACTTTTATCTTCTATGACAGACCTAACATTGTTAAAAGGCTGGTCGTTGTCCTTTAAGAAATTGACAAAAGATTTTCCATTATAAACACTGATTCCACCAGTAGTCGCAAACCATATTTTCCCTGCTTTATCCTGAACCATAGAGTGAATTTCATTATCAGCAAGCCCATCTTCTGTAGTGAAATTGCGGAAAGTTTTTCCATCGTAGCAACTGGCTCCATCGGAAGTTCCAAACCAAATATTGCCAATATTATCCTCTAAAATACATTCAACACGATCATTGACAAGCCCATTCCCTTTTGTAAAATTAGTGAACGATGTCCCATCATAATGATACACTCCAGCACCTATTGAGGCAAACCAAAGATCGTTCTTTTTATCTTCTAATAAAGCAAAAATACGGTGTCGTCTTAAACCTTCTTTGTTCGTTAAATTGGTAAAAATTTTCCCATCATAATGAATCAGTCCCTGAAAAGTGGCAAACCAGAAATGACCATTTTTGTCCTGTAAAATATTCCTTGTAATGGATCGTGGACCATAAACACTTACAGTATCATTACTCTCCGTGAAATATGGATCAAAATCTAGTGAAAAAAATGGTGGTCGCAATTCCGAAACTTTTTTCGACTTATCTACCTTCTTAGTTTCTAAAACTGGCTTGGCTTGTTCCTTGCAGGAAATTATGAAAAAGAAGAGTAAGAGTAAGATTGAGCTGATTTTTCTCATATATTTATAAATGACAACATTGAAAATAGTAAGCGCAGACAACTACTACTTTTTGTGTGAAGTATTTACACACAATTTTTCAGATCTGCCAAACAAGCTTATATTAGGGGATACATCATTTATATCAAACCTTATCTTTATATGCCCTATTTCACCTTGAATTTTATTTATCTTATCAACACCTAATTTTTTCAATTTTTTCTTGACACTTCTTGAGTGTTTTAAAGTGTTAGAAAAAGAAATATGAGGATTAGAGGTAATATAAATTTGTGAATAATTATCGCAAAGTGTATCAATCATTTCCTTTGTTGGCAAAACATTTTTCCCACCCTTATAAGGAGTCAACATTAATATTGGATTTTCAGACAATAATTGATTCCAAATATTTTCATCATAACCTGTTTTTGATCCGTGATGTGGAATTTTAAATATAATTGTATTTTCCTTGGTTATGACTTTGGAATCTAATATGCTAGAAAGGCCTATTCCAGCTCGATCTTTTTCATCTATCTCTAAATCTCCAGCTAAAATAATGTCTACTGAGCCTAGTTTCATTACAAGAGCAACAGACTTTAAATTTTCATCTTTAAGTTTAAGGACTTTTTTTTCATTTAATGAGATTTTCTTTGACTCTAACTTATTTATCATTTTCTTTATATGCAATTCCATTAACTTTTTAGTTTCGTCTGATGGAGTTAAAGCATAAATTTCTAAAGGATTATTACTCTCATTTCTATGAATTAACTTGTCTTGTGAAGCTCTCTTTGAAGTCCTTGGTAAGTCTAAATACCTTCTAACGTGATTTAAAGAATCAAATTTAGTTTGAGGAATAATATCATTATATAATTCTAAAAAATAAATAAATGAAGCACTACAAAAACAATCCGAAATCCATAATTCTGCATTCGGACATAATTCTGCTGTTTCAGCAATCCCCTTGCAATGATCTTGATGCCAATGTGTTAATAAAATAAACTTTACATTACTTAAATCCTGATTCATCGACTTCAAATACTGAATACTTGCAGGTTTTCCTTTGTAATTAAATGAATCAACTATTCCCCAATTATTATCACCTAAATGAATAACTATTGATTCTCCAATAAATTTACCTCCTAGTAAAGATATTTCTATTTCGTTTGGATTTGGCGGGAAATTATTTTCAAACAAAATTTTCTTTTAATCTGTTAATTTTATCAAGAATTTCATTTATTCTTTTTTCTGACGGTTTCTCCACATAGTATTTCCGAATGCTGATAATACCAATATTTTTTCTGTAAGGACTTTCAGAGTAACCAACATAAAAGAAAAATCTATCGCCTTCTTCAGCATTTTCTTCCACAAAAACATTATCAAAATCATCAATTTTAAATTCAGCAAAATCTTCGGAGTCAGTTTCAAAATCATACATTCTGGCATAAATTACCCCATCACTTATTTCTTCAATAATGCCCTCCCATTTATTTTCAATTTTGAAACCTTTATTCTTGTGACGACTTATACTATCTTCATCATTTATCACAGTACTATTATTAGGCAACTCAATATCTATGCATTCGACATCTAAATGTGATTCTGATTGATCTTCATCACTATTAAAAGTAATTCCATTCTTTATTTTGTCTTTGACAACTTCATTATAATATTTTTGAGTCTCAGGAAAATCTTCGATTACTGAGCCTATATTATCTAAAAAATCACAATTAGAATTTTTCATAAAGTTAATCGTTTAATAATTTCAAAAAAGCGTTAACTGAAAAATTAACATTTTCATCTATCAAATCCATATTCAGATACTTATCAAGAACGTTTGCGCGCACATCCTCTTTTTTACTATCAAATATTTTACCTAAATCACAATGTGTAATTCCATAAATTTGAATATGCTTTGGGTTTGAAATGCAATTAGAAACTTGAATACTATTTTGTTTCCCATCTACTTCCTTATCCGCAATAATAACATGCTTTACTTTTGGATTTTCAAATATACCGTCCCATATACTATAATTAGAAATAGCTTGATAAATATTATCCCTAGATTTTTCATCCTTGAGTGAATAATGAACATCTGTCCTTAATTCAAGTTTAGACACAGGTTGTTGGCTTAAATGCACAAAAATCGCCCTAATAGTTTCAATCAAAATTTCGATAAAAGCATAATCTCCAATTTCAATATAAAATTCACTCTTAGAAACTTTAAGAGAAAAAAATTTCGATTTCAATACTGTTATATCTCTAGTTATAATTTTCACTTCAACTTCTTCAAATTCCTTTTTAGAGAGTACCCCTGTTTCTTTAAACCAATAAGGTTGGAATATCTCAGGATTAAAGCTACCCTCAAGCAATACTGCGAAATCAATTTTTTCAAATAATGAATCCTTTGTTGGCATATCAAAAATTTTTTATCCTGAATAAGCAATACATAAAACTAGCTGATTATAAGAATTTTGCACAAATTTAAATTTTACATAATAACTTTAGAATACCAAAAATAAACTAAAATTTCGTAATTCACATACTTCTATCCATTTTTAACCAAAATGTTAATTTTTCAAATTTGTTATTTTTTATAAACCAAATATTTAACACAATAGTGCTTTCAAATACTAGCATTCCTATCTCCACCCAAAATACCTTCCAAAATCAAACTACTATCCTCCTCCAATGTTCCCAAAATACCTCCCAATCTATAATTATCAAAACCTATAAAATACAATCCCTCGTTTTCTTTGTTTCCAACTTTAAGCTTGGGTGTGCCAGATTCATCAAACACGCCTTCTTTGGATTCAATAAAATCATTTACTTGAGCGTAGTATCCTGTGGCAAGAATCAACACGTCAAATTGTTGCATTCTACCATCTATAAATGCAACTTCATTGGAATTCAATTCTACAATATCTGGCAATACTTTGATATGACCTGATTTTATTTTTGCCACTGTTCCCAAATCTATGATTGGCGTTTTGCCTGTTGTTTTTAATCTTTCAACTGGTGATTTGCTGGAAATTGGCAGACCGTATTTTTTCAGATTTCCAAAATATAATTTTCTAGTCAAATTACCAATTACATCGCCCAAACCAAAGGGCAATTTCTCCAGTCGCTTTCCAGATTCTTGAATAGAATTGCCCAAAATATCGCGAGGTACAAAAATCACTTCACTTCTAACAGTTATTCCGACTTCAATATTGTTTTCTGCCAAATCTAAAGCAATTTCTGCACCAGTATTTCCCATACCAACAACCAACACCCTTTTACCGATAAGGTTCTTAGTATTCTTATACTTGCTTGCGTGAAATATTTTTCCTGCAAAATGTTCTTGACCTTTCCATTTTGGAATCTTCGGAATTCTATTTATCCCCGTTGCAACGATGACATTTTTAGCTATAAATTCTTTGTCATTGCATTCAACTATCCAAGTTTTATCATTTTTATATACATTTATAGCCTTAGTGTTAAAATGTGGTTTTATAGAAAATTTTTCAGCATATTGCTCATAATACAAAACCAAATCGTCCTTGGATATATATTTAGGATAGGCTTCAGGGAATTTCAAAAACGGAAGATTCGATAATTTTTTTACTGTATGTAAATGCAACCTATCATAATGCTGACGCCATTTAGAAGCAACCTTATTGGTCTCTTCAATGATTTCAAAGTCCATATGGGCATTTCTGAATGTACCAGCCATTGCCAAGCCAGCAGGACCAGCACCGATTATTAAATTGTCTACAAGCATCTAAGAATATGACTTTAAGGAAAATTTTTCACCCACCCTTCTTAAGGATCTCTAAATTAACCAAATTCTGCCAATAAACTGAAGCAATTGGTTTATAACTTTTCCTTGTCCAATCAACTACAAAATCAGTCAAACGGAGGAACTTTCCATTTACCTTTTTCATTCCTATAACTTTTTCTTGTCCAACCAACTGCAAAAATCAGCCCAACGGGAGAATTTTCCAGCAAATGTTTCCAAATAGGAAATTGATATTCTAGGTATATATTATCTAAACGCTATCATTTATTGAATTCAGATACTGTATTTAGATACCTTGTTCAACCAAAAAACATTGAAATAAAGTCAGAAAAGTTAAAAAACACTCCAAAACAAAAAAATTCAAGTTTTTGTTCAAATCATATTAAAATAAAAAATATACATTAATATCTGATTAAATTAAATTTGTATTCATATAAAACTTCAAATAATGATTTAACAATTTGGTAATATAAAAGACAATAAAACTTGGCATCATCATTGATTACGTATATAATATATGTATAGAGCTTATAAAAATACCCAAAGCGATACGTATATTTTTTTCGATAAAAATGTTGAAATAGGAAAAATATTTACGTTTCAGGGTGAAAAGATCGAAAGTCAATTAATCAACAAGTTAGCCATATCAAACTTGCATGAGGTTAATTTTAGTAGCGCATTGAAATATGTAGTGTACAAAACTATGACAAAACATGACTTTCACAGTACTTATAAAGTAGTTGTTTGAATTTTTATTTAAACTATCTGATCAATTAAGAGGTTTACTTTCTTAACTGATTAGTACGAGTCGCCACATCCCCCCTTTTTGTGGCGGCTTTTTTTGTATTTTTGCCAAATGAAATATTATTTCGTTGCTGGAGAAGCTTCTGGAGATTTGCACGCCTCTAAAGTTATAGAGTATCTGGTTCAATTGGATGCTCAGTCAAAATTTAGGGGTTGGGGTGGTGATAAGATGGAGACAGCTGGAATGCATCTTACCGAACATTATCGCAATACTTCTTTCATGGGGTTTGTAGAAGTCGTTAAGAACTTACCCACAATATTAGATTTGCTCAGTAAATGTAAAAAAGATATTCTTGCCTTTGAGCCTGATGTCCTTATTTTGGTAGATTATCCTGGCTTCAATCTCCGCATCGCTGAATGGGCATTCAAAAACGATATAAAAGTTTATTATTACATCTCTCCGCAAATTTGGGCGTGGAAAGAAAATCGCATTCATAAAATTAAAAAGTACATTGATAAAATGTTTGTCATTCTTCCCTTTGAAAAAACATTTTATGATAAATGGAACTTCAAGGTCGATTTTGTTGGTCATCCTCTATTGGATGAAATAGCATTGCAGGACTACCCTACCACTGCCGATTTTTTAACAGAACATCAACTCGAACAAAAACCAATTGTTGCTCTATTGCCTGGAAGTAGAAAACAAGAGATCAGCAAAATGTTGCTCATAATGGCAGAAGTAGCGGAGGATTTTCCATCTTATCAGTTTGTAGTTGCGGCTGCTCCTAATATTGAAAATGATTTTTATCAATCCACTTTGCAAAACAAAAAGGTAGCCATCGTAAAAAATAGTACCTACGCTTTGTTAAAAAACGCACAGGCGGCATTGGTTACTTCGGGAACTGCTACACTTGAAACAGCTCTTTTTAACACGCCGCAAATCGTTTGCTATAAAGGCAATCCGATTTCTTACCATATTGGAAAAAAATTAATCAAAGTAAAATACATTTCATTGGTCAATCTAATTTTAGACCAACCTTTGATTACAGAGTTAATTCAAAATGATTTAAATCCGAAAAGAATAAAAATAGAATTGACTAGACTTCTAACAGATCAAAATCAAAAACAACAAATCCAAGATGGATACGCAACACTGAAAAGCAAATTGGGAGATTGGGGAGCCAGCAAAAAAACAGCTTCTTTGATTTTTGAATGCCTGAATGCTTCTATTTAATGCGAGAATGCGAGAATGCGAGAATGCGAGAATGCGAGAATGCGAGAATGCGAGAATGCGAGAATGCGAGAATGCGAGAATGCGAGAATGCGAGAATGTTTATAAGTAAAATATCCAATTCGTAATCACATAATATGATTGTCAAAAAGGTATTCTGTAATGTGTAAAACCCATAACTAATCAGCAGCGATTCTCGCATTCTCGCATTCTCGCATTCCTGCATTCTCGCATTCATTCAAGCATTCAAGCATTAATAAAAAAAGCTGCCCCCTATACCTACACAGAGACAGCTTCATTTAGAAATACCGAACAAATAAACCGCTAACTAATCAGTACCTCTACCTCAACTTATAAATATGACAAATATTTATTCTAAGATTGTTTCATCGTTATTATTCTACTACTATTTTCTTAGTTGTCATTGCACCTGAACGAATGATTTGAAGGTAATAAATACCAGAAGTAAATTCACTAAAATCAAACACCTCTGATATTGCACGTGTTTTTCGCAATAGCATTTCCTTGCCTTTTGTGTTGTATACCGTAATCACTGCATCTGAAGTATTATTTGCAATTTGTAATTCAAATTTTCCAGAAGTAGGATTAGGATAAACACTAATCGTTTGAGACAAAAGATAATCTTGCAAACCAGTGCATTCACTTTTAATTTCAAATGTAACAGGGAGGTCAACTTTGTTCCCATTGCCATCATCTGCTGTATAAATTATTTCATAAACACCAGGCGCTTCTTCATCAATATTGCCTGAAAAGTCAACAAAGTCAGCAACACTCGCATTCTCAGGAATAAATGCATCAGAAATCGTAAATAATGAACCCAAGTCATTTGGTCCTATTACAAAACCTCCATCTTCTTTACAGGTGGTCGAAGTACCCTCAAAATAGTCTCCTTGTTGATAATCAAATTCTGGTTCAATGGTATCCACAATCTCTATACTTACAATAGAAGTAGTACTGTTACCCGATGCATCTGTCGCAGTGATTTCAATTTCATAGGTACCTCCAACATTCGTAAAATCAACTTCTTCCTCTACGTCTATGCTTACATCATCGCTATTATCAGTTGCGTTTACATCTATTAATTCTGATAATACTATATCTAATCCACCTTCTACAGTAAAGCTATCTCCATCGGAATAGTCCTCATCATTATATGAAATAAATATCTGTGGAGCTTCTGTATCTAACACATTTATGGTAACGGTAAATGTGGTCTCATTACCAGAAGCATCTGTTGCTGTAATCGTAACTTCATAACTACCTGGTTCTGACAAATTGTAATTACCACTAATATCATAACTTGGATCAGGGTCTACATTATCTAAAACAAGGATGTCCAAAATACTTTCTAAATCACTCGAACTACTTCCAATATCAACAGTTCCTCCGTCGTCAATTGCAGTGCCTTCATAGGAAACTTCGATTGTGGGTGCATTGTTATCATCTATCGTTGTAACAATCTTTTTGGTGCAGACAAATCCATCCTCGTTGTCTCCACAAACTTCTACTGTAAAAATTCCTTCAGGAAAAGTATGCCCAACAGGTGCTGTTGCATCCGAAATCATTGGATCAGAACCATCGCCAAAGCACCAAGTAACTTCCCCACTTCTCAAAGTTGTTGCGTCCGCATCTGGAACCGAAAAAATATAGTTTACATCATCAACTTCTGAAACTTCCATTTCACCAACAACAGGTAAAATGCCAGCATAAGCAACAGATGCATAAGGTGTAAATGCAAAATCTCCCTCTTCAAAAATAGCCTCTTGATAATACCAAAATTGAATGGTTTCAAATGCATTAAATTCGTTGTTAATTTCTGCAAAAACTGTTGGCAAAGTATAAATACTACCTGACTTTAGAACCTTGGGAGCCACTGAAAAAAAGTTTGCTTCTCCATACCATTCTTCATTGTCTCCTGTTAAATTTCGTACATCTGTTGTTTTTCCTGTTTCTATATCATAACCATAGCCTATCAAATCTCGATGTGCATTTTCTTCTAGACCAAGACCATCCCAATCATCTCCCCAAGTCAAAAAAACTTTTTCTCCTGCTGCATCTTTGCTTAAATGAAATCTTACATCGGACTCAACAATGAACCCATTTCCAGAATCATTAATTATTGTATCTTGATAATTTACCACAAAAGCTGCACCTGCTTCGACTTCATCTGGATAAATCATCGACCAATCATTTGCTGTTTTATCATAAATCAAGTCTACTACAAAATTGCTTCCAGCAGGTGTTCTAAATGGACTAAAATCTTCTGTAGCGGTATCCCAAAAAGTAGATTGCAACATTCCAGCAACATGTAAATTACCGTATTTATCTACAATAATATCTGTTCCGTCATAACTTAAACTAAGAGGACCAGCAACGGGATTTGCAGAAGAAACAGAATTATTGAAAAAAGCAAATGTATCTGCATAACCTCCAATTTTATCTAAATTCATTGTGTGCGGTCCTTTCCACATCTTTCCACCATCTTCTGTCATCCAAAACAAAGGATTCATACTGATATTGGTTTCATCTGCTTCTAAACCTCCCGTCATTAAACAATAACCCAACATTCCATCATCGCTAAATGCAATTACAGGCTCTCCCATTATTGCATCTGCTGATTGATCAAAAGTGCTGTTTGACACTTCTTTATCCAATGCCCATTCCACATCTGATCCATTCCAAACTCCTTTGTAAATCACCAATGCTTCTTGCTCACCTGCATCATTTGAACTTACATCTACCGTCCAAAACTCGCCAGGCAAACCTTCCGTTAAAGAGGTTGGAACCGTTCCTTCTGGAAATAAATAATCAGTTTGAGTGGTCGTAGAAATATCTGTCAATTTAGAAGAGCCAGCAACAAACCCGTCCCAAACAGCATTTGTAGCCGCCGAACCATCGTGGGTTGCTCCATTGTAAATCATCATAGCGTTTTCAGCCGTTCCGTCGGGAACATACAATATACCTTGTGGATATCTTCCCTGCCCATTTGGTGTATCTGTGCCTGGTGTATTTTCATTCAATGGTCCAACGTCGCTAATAAAGCTTTCTCCTCCATCCGTTGAATAATCATATTTATACATAGAGGAATTTCCGCCAAAATCATTGCTATTGTTCCTATGAATAAATGAAACCATATTGAGTTCGGGCTTTGCATCAACCACTCTACATCTTGCATTTACTTGTGTGAAAATATGTGGAGACTGTCCAATTTTTATGGCTCCTGCTTCCGCTGCTTTAAAGCTTGTTGCTGTTCCCTTTTCTTTGGAACCCGCTTTGCTTTGTGCAGTAGTATTGGCTAATTCATTTTGCCAATCACATTCAGTTTTAACTTGTGCAAGTTTTCTTACACGATTGTCTTTCTTTCTAATACTTTGAGCATTTATATCTTTCAAACAAAAAAAAGAGACAAATAAAATTAGTAAAATTCGTTTCATATTATGGGTATTTAAAAATTAACAATTTGCATTTACCCTCAATTTAATTTACTAAATCTTTCCTTTTGTAATATAAATGTAAAAAGCCCAGCTACGCCAAAGGCGTAGCTGGGCTTTTGCAAATTTTGACTTTACAATGTTTCTACTGTGACAAAAAAAATTATTTTATGACAATACTTTTCACTGTTTGAGCCTCTTTCGTTTTTACTTGAATAAAATATACCCCAGCAGCAACTTCTCCTAAATCTATTTCTGTTGCGCCACTCATTTTATTTGCTGTATAAATTTCTTTTCCTTGGATGTCTAATATTTTCACCTTTACTTGTCCATAAGAGTCTGCTATATTTAATAAAAATACGCCTTCTGATGGGTTTGGACTTACTGAAACAGCAGCAGCTAAAGCGATATCTTCGATACCTGTTGGACAGTTGATAATAAAGTCTATAGTTATTGGATCAGATACATTACCTGCATCATCAGTAGCAGTATATTCAACTGAATAAGTACCATTGTCAGTACCGATATTTTCACTAACCTCAACATAATTATCCAAGTTAGTATTAGCATTTGGATCAATCAAGTTGTCTGTAAAAGTTAATAACGAAGCATAATCGTCTGGAGCTGGATTGAATGTTTGATTACCACAATCGTAATCAGTAACTTCATTAAAAGCCAAAACATCTAAAACTGGATTACTTGTATCTACTACAGAAATAGTTATAGTAGAAGTTGTTGCATTACCAGAAGCATCTGTTGCAGTAATTACTAAATCATAATCTCCAACTGTAGTAAAGTCAACCTCAGAAGCATCATAATCAAGTGTAACGTCACCACTGTTATCTGTAGCAGAAATCGTTAAAACGTCTTCTAGCGAAATGTCCAAATCGCCTTCAATGGTAACGGTAGCACCATCTTCAAATGTATTCGTTCCGTCAGAAACAGATATGCTTGGAACCTCTTCATCTACAATTATAACGGTAACCGTGATAGCTGTTGTATTGCCTGAAGCATCAGAACTAGTAATCGTTACATCATAAGAACCAGGCATCGCAGGATCATAACCTCCACCATCTATTTCAACAGATGGATTTGGATCAATATCATCTGATACAACAACCATTAGAATTTCTGCTAAATCACCACCTGTAACGGTAATTTCATCGCCGTCAACATAAGTCGTGCCATTATAAATCACTTCAATGCTTGGAGCTTCCTCGTCATCAACAGTCGCTATTGTTGTTGTAGAACAAACGAATCCATCAGAATTGTCTCCACATACTTTTACTGTAAAAACGCCTTCAGGAAAAGCATGCCCGATTGATGTGTTTATATTTGAAACCTCTGGTGCTGAACCATCTCCAAAATACCAAGTAACTTCATTGTCAAAAACTGAAGAAGGATCGGCACCTGGTAAATTAAATACAAAATCAAATTGTGTAATTTCTGATTTTTCTATTTCACCTAAAACTGGCAACACGCCTGAATAAAATTCAGCTCCTGTAGATGGAACAGCTGGATCAAAAGCAAAATCTCCAGGTTCAAAAGTGGCATCTTGATAATAGTGAAATTGCACTGGACTCAAATTATTATTTGGATCTGTTATCTCAGCAAAAACTGCTGGAATTTGATAAACATCATTATTAAAAAAACTATGATTTGAGATATTGAAAAAGTTAGCTTCTCCATACCATTCTTCATTATCGCTTGTTAAGTTTCTTACATCTGTTGTTTTACCTGTTTCTATATCATAGCCCCAACCAATTAAATCACGGTGAGATTCTTCTCCTGCTGAAAGTACAGGATCAGAGTCACCATACAATATAAATATTTTCTCGCCTGAAGGATCTTTGGACATTTGAAGTCTATTGTCACTTTCTACACCTTCGTCATAAAAAATAGTATCTGTATAAGTTTGTAATTGCGACAAACCTGCATTGTCTAAATCAGGAAAAACCATAGACCAATTATTTGCAGCTCTATCATAAATTAAATCTACAATAAAATTTCCTCCACCTGACCAAGAATAGTCTGTAAAATCTTGATCATCTGATGAGTAAAACTTGGACTGAAGCATTGTTCCCAAATGGGCATTTCCATATTTATCCACAACAACATCATAACCTCTGGTAGTCAAAGTCAATGGACCTTCAATTCCAGCATTATTTATATACTTAAATGTATCTGCATAACCACCTATTTTATCAAGATTCATCGTATGCGGACCATTCCAATTTTCTCCGCCATCTTCTGTCATCCAAAACAAAGGCTTATAAACTTTATTCTCATCATCTGGTGCAGTTGCTCCTGCAAGAAAATAATAACCAATTTGACCATCATCACTAAATGCAACTTCTGGATTACTTCCAGCTACATTGTTTCCATTCTCAAATTTTGCGTAATTTCCTATCAACTCGGATTCTTCCCAATCTATTCCATTTCCATTCCAAGTTCCTTTGTACTTGACAGCTTTCGTAAATAAATTGGTAGCATCATCAATCAATCTTGTGCCCGACCAAAATTCTCCTGGCAAACCATTTACCAAAGAATAAGGAATATAACCACTTTCATCTAAGTAATCAGATTGCGTTGCATTCGACCCATCCAATTTTGAAGACCCTGCTGTAAAGCCATCCCATATAACAGCAGAAACTCCATCGTGCGTTGCACCCAAATAGGTTACTATTGCATTTTCTGGATCACTATCTGGCGCATAGATTGCACAGTTAGGATAACGTGCTTGACCATTCGGAATATTTTCTCCTGGAGTATTTTCATTTATAGGTCCATTATCTATAGAGAATGAATCTCCGCCATCACGAGACACATCTAAACGATACCAAGAGCTTGGTCCATCAAAACTTGCTGGATTTTGTCTATGAATAAATACAACAGTATTTAAATCTGTGTTTGCTGTCAATGACTGCACCCTTGAATTCCAAGCTGTCCAAATATTCGCAGCTTCTCCGAGTGGGACTGATCCAGCCGCCGCTATTTTATTTGAAGTAACCGTTTGATTCACCTTTTGCTCAATATCAATCATTGACATTCGCTCTAGGTATTTTTCAACGTTCATTGTTTCTTTTGTTGTCTTTTTTGAAGACGATAAAAGACTGGTCTTTTGTGCATTTACTGAATTTAACACAAACAAAAAGACACAGGAGAATAATACTTTTTTCATATAATTGTAATTTGAGTTTTATTATAAATTTAAATTTTTAGCATGTTAGATAATCAACTGAATCGTTAAAGCAATTCGTAATTGAATTTGGACGGCGAGTATCATCTTCGATTGAGTTGCGGTCCGACGATTCGGCTCCCCGCTGTCCGTTGCTTATTTTTTTGCTATTAGAAAGCCGTTCCTAAACATTATTAAAACTTGCTATAAAAGTAAACGATTCTAATCAGTTATGCCAATTTTTAGATATTGAAAATTGTCATAAAACATTTTACTATAAAAAAACCCCCACTTCACATTCTGCGAAACGGGGGTTTGTATCTTATTTATAGGATTAATTGATATTACTCAACAATCACTTTTTTAACAGCTACTGCATCTTCAGTACTTACTTGTACAAAGTAAATTCCTGTTGCAACATCTGTTAAGTCTAAATTAATTGTACCTGTAACAGCAGTGCTTCTTAAGATTTCTTTACCCTGAACATCAACAACAGTGATGTCAACTTGGTTGTAAGAATCTTCAACAATAACTTGGAACAATCCTGTAGAAGGATTTGGAGTTACTGAAATAGCAGCAGCTAAAGCGATATCTTCGATACCTGTAGGACAGTTGATAATAAAGTCTATAGTTACTGGATCAGATACATTACCTGCATCATCAGTAGCAGTATATTCAACTGAATAAGTACCATTGTCAGTACCGATATTTTCACTAAACTCAACATAGTCATTCAAGTTAGCACCTGATTCAATTAAGTTATCTTCTAAAGTTAATAAATCAGCAAAATCGTCTGGAGCTGGTGTGAATGTTTGATTACCACAATCGTAATCAGTAACTTCATCAGAAACCGCAAGATCTAAAACTGGGTTACTTGTATCTGTTACAGTAACTGTTATAGTAGAAGTTGTTGTATTACCTGAAGCATCAGTTGCAGTAATTTCTAAATCATAATCTCCAACCATAGTGAAATCAACTGCATCAACATCATAATCAGGTGTAACGTCACCACTATTATCATCAGCAGTAATAGTTAAAACCTCTTCTAAAACAACATCAAAACCACCTTCAATAGAAACTGAACCACCATCTTCAATAGTATCTGTTCCGTCAGAAACAGTAATACTTGGAGCTTCTTCATCTACGATTACAACTGTAATTGTAATAGTTGTAGCATTACCAGAAGCATCGGTACCCGTAATTGTTACATCGTAAGAACCAGGAACAGCAGGATCATAATCACCACCGTCAATTTCAACAGATGGGCTTGGATCAATCTCATCTGTTACAGTAACAGTAAGAATATCTGCTAATTCACCACCAGCAACAGTAATTTCATCACCGTCACCGTATTCTTCACCATCATAAGAAACTGTAACCTCAGGAGCAGTTTCATCATTAACAGTAGAAATAGAAGTCGTAGCACAAACAAAACCATCTTCATTGTTACCACAAACTCTAACTACAAATGAACCGTCAGGGAATGTGTGTCCTACTGGTGCATCTACAGCTGCAACTTCAGGAGCTGAACCATCACCAAAATACCAAGTAACTTCTTCATTTTTCAAAGTAGAAGCATCTGCTTGAGGTAAAGAGAAACCATAGTCATATGGCTCAGTAATTTCTGTAGCCTCAATCTCACCAATTACTGGTACACTACCAGAGTATGCAACAGCACCAGTAGAAGGAACTGCAGGATCAAATGCAAAATCACCTTCTTCAAAAGAAGCTTCTTGGTAATACCAGAATTGGATTGGTGCTAATTGGTCATTAGGATCAGAAATTTCAGCAAAAACAGATGGCAAAGTATAAACTCCATTACCACCTAAAGTTTTAGGAGCAATAGAGGCAAAGAAAGCTTTTCCATACCATTCTTCGTTGTCACCAGTCATATTTCTTACGTCTGTTGTTTTATTAGTTGTAACATCATAACCGAAAGCATACAAATCTCTGTGCGCTTCCTCACCAGCACCTAAGTTGTCTAAATCATCACCCCAAGAAATAAATACTTTTTCTCTTGCAGCATCTGTGGATATATGTAAACGAATATCAGATACATGGGTACCATCAAAAATAATTGTATCTGCAGATTTTACAATTTGAGCCAATCCAGCACTATTTGGATCTGGCCAAATCATATTCCAAGTGTTACCTGCACGATCAAAGTGAAGATCCACAATAAAGTTACCATTTGATCCAATACTAAAAGGAGTGAAATCACCTTCGGCAGTATCATAGAATACAGACTGAAGTAAACATCCAATGTGCAAATCTCCATTAGCATCAACTACAATATCACTATTAGCAAAGCTCGTAGTTAATGGACCAACAATATCACCTTCAGGAACGTTTCCATTGTGGCTGTATGAGAATGTATCTGCATAACCACCGATTTTATCAAGATTCATCGTGTTAGGTCCAATCCAATTTGCTCCACCATCATCAGTAATCCAGAATAATGGGTTGTAAGCTATGTTCTCATCATCACCAGCAAGACCACCACTAACTACTAAATAGCCAGTCATTCCATCATCACTAAAATCAATAACTGGATTAGCCGCAACAGGACCATCATCATCTTGGAAAGTAGAAGCTGGAACCAAGGTCGTTGACCAATCAACACCAGCACCATTCCAAGTACCTTTGTGAATAGCTAAATCACCCTGAACACCAGCATCATCAACAAACATATCTACTGACCAAAATTCACCAGACAAACCTTCCACCAATGATGTTGGAATTACACCATCAGGAATTAAGTTATCAACTTGTGTAACTTCAGAACCGTCAAGTCTTGCTGAACCTGATACAAAGCCATCCCATACAGTACCAGAAACACCATCATGTGTTGCACCTGCATAGATCATATAAGAATCATCACTGTCTTCTGGAGTAAACATGATACCTTGTGGGTATCTACCTTGACCATTTGGCACATTTGCACCTGGCGTATTAGGGTTCACAGGACCAATGTTTGATGTAAATGTTTCACCACCATCAGTTGAAATATCAAATCTATATTGAGATGAAGTAAAACCATCATCTGAATTACGGTGAATAAATGAAACAGCGTTCATCTCTGGATTTGAATCAACAGAAGTACAACGCTCTGATAATTGCGTAAAGATGTGAGGAGCAGTTCCAATTTTAACAGCTCCAGCAGCAGAAGCTCTTTGCGATACTACTTGACCTGAAGGCTGGCTAATGTTTTGTTCAACATCTTTCAGGTATGCACGATTAGCCATAACATCAGTACGAGTTATACCCTGTCTTACCACATCATTGGTAATTTTAACTGAGTTCGATTGTTGAGCAACCGAGGCAACTGTCACCAACACAACTAATAGCATTGTTAGTAAAGTTTTTCTCATAGGAAAATATTTTTTTATGATTAAATAAAGATTAATTTAAATTTTGAAATGCAATTTAGCAATTAAATTAGTTTTTTTCTATAATGATAAGCGTATTTTTATGCAGAAATAAGGCTATTTATTGAATTTTAAGCTTTTTTTTTATTTATTGTAAGCCAAACAGCTAGAAGTAGTTAGCCGTGACAATTTCATGACAATAATTTAAAATAAAAAAGGGGGAAATGTGTGAACACTTCCCCCCTTCAGTTTTTTTATAAATTTCCTTTACACAATGGAGCTTTCACCTATTATCATACACGCACCTACTGTTACATTGGTTGCCTCATCTATTAAAATTAAGCTTCCTGTTGTCCTATTTCTTCTATAAGAGTCAAAAAACAGGGGTTCTGTAGTCCTTAAGCTTACTCTTCCTATATCATTTAGCCCAATTGTTTTATTATCTGTTAGTCTACTTAGTGTATTAATGTTCATTTTATACTTAATGTCTTTTATAATACATCTTGCAGATTTAGTTGTATGCATCAAACTGTACTTACCCTTGATTTGCAACGGCTTTTCATTCATCCAACACACCATCACTTCGATATCTTGGCTAGAATATGGCATGTTGTCTTCTCTGACAATCATATCACCTCTACTAATATCAATCTCATCTGTCAATGTTATACAAACCGACATTGGAGCTTGGGCAGAATCTAATTTCTCTCCTTCCAACTCAATTGTTTTTATATTAGAAGAGAATCCTGATGGCATCGCAGTCACACGATCTCCTGGACGTAATACTCCTCCTTCCAATCGTCCTGCGTAACCACGGAAATCGTGATATTCCTCTGAATGTGGACGCAATACATATTGTACTGGAAAACGTGCATCAATTAGGTTGTCATCACTCGCAATGTAAATATGCTCTAACAAATACATCAAGGTTGGTCCATTGTACCAATCCATATTCTCTGAACGATTAACAATATTGTCTCCCAATAAAGCACTCATTGGTATAAATCGAACGTCTTTAACACTCAGTTTAGAAGCAAATTCTTTAAATTCCTTCCTTATACTTTCATAAGCATCCTCCTTATATTCAACCAAATCCATTTTATTGATACAAACAACGATATGAGGAATCCCCAAAAGACTTGCAATAAGTGTATGTCTTTTTGTTTGTTCAACAATACCATTTCTAGCATCAATCATGATCAATGCAAGATTGGCTGTTGATGCACCTGTTACCATATTTCTAGTATATTGAATATGACCTGGTGTATCCGCAATGATAAATTTTCTTTTTGGAGTAGCAAAATATCTATAGGCAACATCAATTGTAATACCTTGCTCTCTTTCTGCTTTCAATCCATCTGTTACCAAAGCTAAGTTGATGTTTTCATCTCCTCTTCTCTCACTGGATTTTTTTACTGCCTCAAAAGTATCTTCAAAAATTGATTTACTATCAAAAAGCATTCTTCCAATCAAGGTACTTTTACCATCATCCACACTACCAGCTGTTGTAAAACGCAACAGCTCCATATTTAAGTAATCTTCCTCGTTATATGTTATCTCCATTTTGGATGTCTATTTTTTTTCTAATTATAAACTATTAATTTGCTCAAAAGTACTTAAGGAATCGCTCAAAAATAACTGTCAGTTTTGATAATATCTTTTGATTTTATTCTTCGTTATTTTTATTCACCGTAGCCCAGCTATGCTTTATAAAAATGTCTTGAATAAAATTAAAATATAAAAATCAAATTCAGACATTTATTTATAAGCTATTCCTCCCTAAAAATATCCTAATTTCTTACGATCCTCCATAGATGTCTCAGAACGTTTATCATCTGCTCTACCACCTCTTTCGGTAACACGGGTCATTGCCACTTCTGCAATGATTTTCTCCATTGTATCCGCGCCTGAAAGCGAAGCTCCTGTGCATGTTGCATCACCAATGGTTCTAAACCTGATTTCCATTTCCTCTGGTGTTTCTTCTGGGCGAAGATTTAAGAAAGGTGTTTCCGCTAAAATAACTCCATCTCGCACAACACATTTTCTCTTATGAGAAAAATAAAGCATCGGGATGTCTATTTTTTCTAGAGCAATGTACTGCCATACATCTAGCTCTGTCCAGTTACTGATTGGGAAAATTCTAAAATGCTCCCCTACGCCTTTTTTTCCATTGAAAATATTCCAAAGCTCTGGTCTTTGGTTTTTAGGATCCCATTGTCCAAATTCATCTCTATGAGAAAAGAAACGCTCTTTGGCTCTTGCTTTTTCCTCGTCTCTTCTTGCGCCTCCTAAAGCGGCATCGTACTTGTGTTCCTCCAGTGTTTCTAATAAAACTGAAGTTTGAAGCCCATTTCTCAGTGCATTGTAGCCTGTTTCTTCAACTATTTTACCATCATCAATGGCTTGTTGTACTGAACCAACAACTAGGTTTGCTCCCAACTTTTTCATTAAGTTGTCTCTAAACGCTATCGTTTCAGGAAAATTATGACCTGTATCAATATGAACTAAAGGAAAAGGAATCTTTGCTGGAAAGAAAGCTTTGTGAGCCAGGTGTGTCATGACGATGGAATCTTTTCCACCTGAAAAAAGAAGAGCTGGATTTTCAAATTGGGCTGCTACTTCTCTAATAACATATATCCCTTCTGCTTCTAACTCTTTTAAATGATTTATCGAATTTGCCATTTATTAATATAATCTTTATATAATCTTAATAAGATGAATGTTGTTCTATCTCCTACATTTGGATAATGCCTCTAACAAATGTCACATTATTGAAAATATTGTGAAGGCTCTCAAATTTCCTGCAAAAGTACGGAATTGATTGATAATATTAGATCATGTATAAATAAGTTATGGAAAAACTCTTAATTACAATCCACTTATCACCCTCGTTTGTATAATTCAATTACTTTTTGACATAGAACTTTTTTTCATTAACCATAAAGTAAGGTGGTGAAAATGGAGGAAAATAGGTCGCTCTTATATACCTTTTTATTTTTTCAGCTGACCAATCCAAATCCAATTGCTTCAATTTTTCTATCTCTTTGCGGTAATGAATTGATACGCCCCTTTCTTTTATCAATGATTGTTGTTTTACTGGTTGAATGTCATTTGATAAAATTTTGGGCATGCTCTCTTCAAAAAGGGTTCTTGAATGATGCAAGGTCATTTTATACAATTCCCCCACATAACAATCTGGTGGAATGGGAAATCTTTTCTCAAATAAAATGTCTCCTGAATCAATATTTTCATCTATCAAATGTATCGTCGTTCCAAAAGTTGTCTTTCCATCAATTATTGCAAATGAAAACTGATTGCATCCACGATATTCTGGTAATGGAGCCATATGTAAATTTATACTCAGTTTTTTTGCTTTTGCAATGTGTACTGGGTCTAGAATTTTATGATACTGAACAGAAATCAGGTAATCAATTTCTTGCTCCTCATTTAACAAATCATCCAAGGATTTCCAAAGCGAAATATCATTTAACTCGCAAAGCTTACTTATAGATTTTTCAGCATTGTCTAACTTATTTTCTTTTGTCAAAACTCCCAAAATGTTCACTTCTAATTTCTGTGAATCATTTATCAAATACTCTAAACAATCAAAACCAATTGACTTGGTTCCCAAGAAAACAACATTGTGCATTTATGTATGTATTTTAATCTTTCTTATTATATTTTTCAATGCGAGAATGCTTGAATGCTTGAATGCGAGAATGCCTGAATATTTACTGGTGCTATTTCCACATTTTTCAATGCGCTTGCTTTTTTTAATGCGAGAATGCCTGAATATTTACTGATGCTATTTTCACATTTTTTTGATGCGTCTGTTTCAAATTACCTGGTTGCAATCTCATAATTCTTGTATTTTCATTCTTTCATTCTTGCATTCTTTCATTCAGGCATTCTTGCATTCTTGCATTCTCGCATTCTCGCATTCTCGCATTCTCGCATTCTCGCATTCTCGCATTAATTCCTAAACAAAGCCATAGAAGAGTCACCGTTCATATTTAAAATATAAACGCCTTTACTCAATGCATTGCAATCCATTTCAAAACTATTAAAACCGTTGCTTATTTCAAATTTTTGTTCTTTAATCGCCTTGCCATTAACATCCATCAAAACCACATTCATTACTGAAAATTCCTGTGATTCAATATTGATCTGCAAATTAGATTGGTCGTTAAAAAATGCTTTTACATCCATATTTTCAAGAGTTTGCAAACCGTCCAGAATACTACATTCTTCTATAACAGTTATTGCAAAACAGGCACTAGGGTCTAAATCAAAACAAGCCGCTGTCTGATCTAATATCAAAGTTGCACTTTCGCCAATGGCTGGAATTTCAGGAGCATTGTTTTTTGAAAAATTAAAAGCATGCATACAATATTCACCAGCAGGTAAATCTTCAAAGGATCCAAACTCACTGATTCCTTCAATAATAAAATCTGTTCCTGATGTCAAAATATATCTCTGAGTATATTCTTCTGTATTATTGTTGTCTGATGCTATACTCAATTTAATTCCATAAGAACAAACTATATCGTGTTGGTTAGTAGGAATAGTACCAGCCTCAGCAGCGCAATTTTCATCACAAGTTGCATTTATAACCGAAGTAAATTCTTCTTGAGCATCACAAGCAACATCCCCACTTTTAACAATGTAATTAATAGACTCAATGGTCTCTCCAGAATTGACTGTTACTGTAAAAATATTTTGAACTAAATCATCTTCATTTACTCCAACCATATGTTGTACACAGTTTGTCTTAATTTCAATTTCACAAGTACTCGTATCATAAGTTGCAATGGCATTTATCGTTGAAAAAACAACTACTTGACCCAAAGGAAAAACAGGTCTACAAGAATCATCCGTAGGAGGTCCATCAACTGCATCGCTTCCAGAAAATTTTACAAAAGCAGCCTTAACGGTGAAGTTCTTTGGCGCACAAGATTCGTGTGTTATTGAAAACAATTCATCTCCCGAAGCACCCAAATATTCTCCTTCTCCATTATAAGGATCAAAGGCTGGATCATCGCTATAATAGTAATAATAATCTGAAGCCCCTTCAGGCAATTCACCATCCAAATCTATTGACAATTCAAATTCATCTGATGGACATTGTGGTGCAAGAGGAATAACAGGATTTGAAAAATCAGGACACACAACCGAAATTTCAGGCGCATTAAGAGTCGATGTATCGTAATACACAAAATCCCCTGCTTTATTACCATTTCCATTGGCTGCCAAAGCTGCAAGGTAAAAAGTGATGTCTCCTTCGTCTGTTTCAGGAGAAATCCATTCAAATGACCAAGTTCCAGTATTATTTTCTGTACTAGTATGCACAATATATGACCTATTGCCTTGGCTCTTGATTTGCATTCCTGTTGGAGCCACCCAACTTCCAACAGAAGGACTTGCGTCAGTTGGAGCGCTTCCTTGCAAAACTGTCATTTGCATACCATATCTTGCGGCATCGGGATCAGTTGTTTGCACAGTGATAGCGTAAGTTTTATTCAATTCATAAGAAACAGGATCATCAGAAATACTGATTTCAACGTTTCCAGATCCATTTAAGACATCAGAATTAGTACCATGGCAGCTACTAGCAGCACAAGTACTTTCTCCTGGCGCATTGGTTCTTGCTGCAAAATTGCCACTACTATACGTATATGACGTGTTTTGAGTAAACAAAAGTATTATTGCCGACATGAGAGCAATACAAAAGAGGGAATTTTTCATTTTTATTTGAAAGATTTTAAGGGATTTAAAACAAAAGAAAAGTAAATATTTTTAATTTCGCTATCTGCAAATTAAGTAGTTAATACATATTTTTTTTGACTACTTAGTTTTAAGACACCGAAAGTACTTTTAGTAAACGGAAAAACAACAACTAGTGTTAAAAAGCTTCCTAGGTTTATTCATATTTGTCATTGGGTTGGCAAATATAAACCTTGAAAAACAACAAAAGTCCCCTAACATAAAAGAAATTACGATTACAACGTATTCTGTTATAAATGAGGGTGGCTATATAAGTAAAGATAATGTGACAATGACTCAAAAAACAGCCTTTTTAATGGATGGTCGTATTGAATCAGCAACACATTTTGATCAAAACCAACATATTGCTTGGAAAGAGGTATATGAATACGATGCTTCAAAAAAGCTAACTGGATCAAAATTTTACAATAAAGAGAAGGAAACTTTTAAGTATTCAACTTTTGAAACAGATGATCAAGGTAGAAAAACGAAAATGACGGCTTTTGATGCCAAAACCGACTCAATTTTGTACGATGAGGCTTTCCAATATTTAGAAGACAACATCGTTCGTGAAGGATACATAGACCATTTAGACGAATTTATTTGGACAATGGAATACAAATACGATGAATTGGGCAACGAATTGGGTTATACCTTTTTTGATTATGAAAACAGCAAAAGGATTAAAACAATGTATCGTTTTAAACAAACTGATGAATACAACAATTGGACAGAAAAAGAAATTTTAGATGGAAAAGAGGTCGTCGCGATTGAAATCAGAAAATTAGAATACTATTAATTTATTTTACAATAAAAATTCAAACATTATGCAAACAATTCCAACAGTGGACTTACAAGAGTTTTGGTCAGGTGATGCTGACAAACAATCTGCTTTTGTTAAACAACTTGGAGCAGCCTTTGAAGACGTAGGTTTCGTCGCTGTAAAAGGACACGGAATTCCAGAAGATTTAATTGGTCAACTTTATGAGAATGTAAAATCTTTCTTCTCATTGCCTACTGATGTCAAATCAGGAGCAGAAGTTCCAGGATTAGCGGGTCAAAGAGGTTATACTTCTTTCGGTAAAGAGCATGCTAAACAATCTGATGCACCAGATTTGAAAGAGTTCTTCCAATTTGGACAAACAGTCGAAGACGATGATCCGATCAAATCTGAATATCCAGATAATGTTAAAGTAGAGCATGTAGATGGTTTTAACCCTACGATGTTAGGTGCTTACCGTGCCTTTGAAAAAGCAGGCGGAGCATTATTGGAAGCAATCGCAATGCATTTAAACCTACCTACTGATTATTTTTCAGACAAAACTCAAAATGGAAACAGCATTTTAAGAGCGATCCATTACCCACCAATTACGGAGGAGCCAGACAATGCCATCCGTGCAGAACAACATGAAGACATCAACTTAATCACTTTATTAGTTGGTGCATCTGCTGAAGGATTGCAGTTGTTAAACAAGCAAAATGAGTGGTTGCCAATTACAGCAAATCCAGGAGAAATTGTTGTAAACGTAGGGGATATGTTGCAAAGATTGACCAACAACAAATTGCGTTCAACAACGCATAGAGTGGTTAATCCTCCAAAAGAATTATGGCACACATCTCGTTATTCTATTCCATTTTTCTTACACCCAAGATCAGAAATGAAATTAGATTGTTTAGAATCTTGTGTTGGCGAAGAAGCACCATTGGCATACGAACCAACTACAGCTGGTCAATACCTTGATGAAAGATTAAGAGAGATCGGATTGAAAAAATAATGCTGTGATGTAGAGGCAATATAAATAAGATTAGACAAGGCATGCCTTGTCTCTACCTCTACGTAAATGCACAAAAATTATAAAAAAGGGAACCCGTTTCGGGTTCCCTTTTTTTTATAACAAATTTAATCTTCTGCCATTCTTCAACATTTGTTTAACCAAAGTTGATTCAAAATTTTTTGTTAAACTCTCAACAAAATGCATATTATACTTATCATTTTGATTACTTTTACTACTAAATGAATATTATAATGTGCAAAATATGATTTTTAATACTGTTAAAATAAAGGATGTCAAGGTAAGAATTGGGCAATTGGTAAAAAATCAGCGGAAACAACATAACTTATCTCAAAAAGAGCTTGGTAAATTACTAAACTGTTCAAGGATAACGATTCAAAATGTGGAATCTGGGAAAAATTTCACCATAGATACGCTGTTTAAAATACTGCAACATTTTGAACTTTTAGCTCCTTTGAATGATGAAATAACTAGGTATATGAATGACAATGAAAACATTGAATCTTTGTATTGATTTAGACAGATTCTTAATTGGTAAAATTCACAATGCGTAATCAGGTAATTTGTAATTTTTCTTGAATGAATAAAAAAAACATCGTTGACGTTCTGTGCTTTGGTAATGAGATTGGCAAAGTTAGTTTTGATGAAAATGAAAACAGATCGTTCTTCCAATACAATCCTGAATTTCTAAGGGCAAATAAATACTTAAATGTATTTCCCAAAACTGGTATCATAAGAAGAATGCCTCAAACTCAAATATTTAGTAAATACAATAATGAGACGTTCAAAGGACTGCCTCCTCAGATTGCGGATTCTTTGCCTGATATGTTTGGAAATATTGTTTTTAAAACTTGGTTGGAAGCAAACAATAAGGAGTTTAAGCAAATCTCTATTATAGAGCAACTTGCCTATGTTTCTAATCGGGGAATGGGAGCTTTGGAATATCGTCCAAGCAAAATAATCCCTCAAAATACAAATATAAATATTGATAAAATTGTGGATGTACTGAAAAATGTGGTATTAAATAAAAAGAGTGTGCAGTCGGATAAATTAAACAATGAAGCCCTCTTAAATATTTTTAAAATAGGGACTTCTGCGGGTGGAGCCAGACCAAAAATATTAATTTCAGAAAATAAAAAAACAGGAGAAATCATATCTGGTGATCTAGAATATTCAGCAGATTACAATCATTATTTAGTAAAATTAGCAGTTGAAGATGATTTGGGCTATAGCAGAGAATTGATTGAATATTGTTATTATTTAACTGCTACAAATTTGAATATTAGAATAATGCCTTCTAAATTAGTTGAAGACATTCATTTTTCAACACTAAGGTTTGACAGGCAAAATGGTCAAAAAAAGCATGTTTTGACGGTAACTGGAATGACTGGATGGGATTTTAAAAGCCCAGAAAATTCTAGCTATGAAAACTTATTTGACTTATCCTTATTTTTAAAAATACCGCATAATGAAATTGAAGAATTATACAGAAGAATGATCTTTAACATCGTGTTTTGCAATACAGACGATCATTTAAAAAATCATTCATTTATTTATAATGAAATTGAAGACCGTTGGAATTTGACTCCAGCTTACGACTTGACTTATTCTCTAAATCCTTTAATGAATCATAAGAGAATAAGCAGAGCACTTTCTATTAATAATAAAAGAGTTGATTTAACGCTCAAAGATGTTTTAAAAATAGCGGAATTGTATACTGTTGGCGATCCCAAAGGAATCATCTCTGATATTCAAGATGGTATTGATTGTTGGATGAAAAATGCCAGGGAATTGGATTTACCACCTAAAATAATTAATAGTATTAAAAGTCAGTTTAAAAGATTGGTTTAAATCTACTCCAGGACATAAAACCTCAAAAAATATTTATGCTAATTATGCTTTCTGCTATCCCTCATTAGTTAAGGAACAGAAGATTAATAACTGCTTTTACTATAAAATACCAATTAATGGCATTAAGTTTGTAATTATAATCATTATACATATATATATATACATTATTGCTAATAAATTTTGAAATTTGACCAAATGGAACTGTAAATAAATACGCCTTTTCTATTAATCAACGCAAATCTACCATTCAACCATTTATTTACTCCATTTATCATTTTACTATAAATTAGATAAATACAGTTATTAATTTTACTAACAGATATTTAAAACCAATAAAAATGGAATTGATCAAAGCCATTATTGTAGATGATGAAATCGAAGGCATAAATGCTCTAGATTTCATGCTTAATCAGTATTGTCCAACTGTAAAAGTGATTCAAAAATATCAATCAAGTATAGACGCATTAAAGAACATCAAAAAAGCAAAGCCTGACTTGTTGTTTTTGGACATAAAAATGCCAAATATAAATGGTTTGGAATTGCTAGAACTATTGGGATCAAATTCATACAATGCCATTTTTACTACTGCGCACGATGAGTATATTCTCGAAGCCTTTAGAATAAACGCCTTGGATTACCTCAAAAAACCGATTAGTGAGACGGAGTTGGTTAATGCGGTAGAAAAAGTAAAACCACAAGGTAATACTATTCGGGAACAGGTATTGATGGCACTCGAACATTTTAAACTGAATTATGAAGTCGATCACTTGACACCATTTGGCATTAAAGAAGGCAATAAAATAAAGTTTGTCAAATTATCAGACATCTGCTATTGCAAATCGGATGGTAACTTTACCAATGTCTTTCTTTCTAATGGTGAAAATATTTACAGCTCTTATTCTTTGAGGGCAATCGAAGAACGTTTACCCGAAAAATTCTTTTTTCGATCTCACAGAGAATATTTAATCAATGGCTATCACATCAAAGAATACGACAAAGCTGATGGTGGTTCCATTACCGTATTGGGTAAGAAATTTATCCCCATTTCCAGAGGAAGACGAGAGGATTTTCTTGTTTTTCTGGAGGGGTTTTTATAGGAAATAAATATTCTTTTAACCATAATAAATTATTACAATATGCCAACAAGATTCGGTATTGTTTTTGACACAAAAGTAAAGATATTTCAAGATGCACTTAATGACGAAAAAGTTGTTGGTTTCTTATTTAGGAAAGGAACACAATCTCATCAATTTGGAATTTGGAAACTCTCTTTCGAATTACCTTCCCCCTTTGTCGGAAGATTAGATAAAGACAAAAATGACAAAGAACTGATACCCTATGAATATATATATCATGAGACAGGAGACATATTGGGTAGTCTAAAAACACCTCCTCATACACACCCTAAAAAAACACATCCTCATCCTCATCCTAATTTGACAGACCATATTTTGGAGTTTTTTGAAGACTCTCTTGATTTTGTACTTTTTGGAAGAAAAAAAATGCAATATTTACTCAACTTTTCCAGTGATAAGTTATTAACAATATCAGGCGCTAAAGTAAACTATGGTATTGGAAAACATTATCACTCTAAAAATGATGACACTTTGGATTACCCAACCTTTAAAGCCGAAATCAGCTCAAGTTCTAATTCAAAAATTTATTGGAAAATTGAAGTTGGATTACCTTGCCCAACTTTATGGGAAGGAAAAGATATTAATAAACTAGGGAGATTACTTATTGGCACAATACAATTAAATTTACCTATACATAATAATTTACCTCCATTAAATGACCTTACAAAAACTATTTCTGATGAACTTAAGAAATTAAAATAAAACCTCTTCAAGAAAAAAGTTGTTTCATTGAAATTCATATTTTTGAATTATTTTTATAAAAAAGCCCAAGAAATGTCCATATTTAAAAACATTTTCAACTTCTTATTTTTTGGGCTTTATTTTATCCCCTTGTTTTCTCAAAATCCAGAGCTTAATTTAAATTTTCAAAAACTCACCTACGAAGATGGTTTAACTGAAAACAAACACAATAAATTTATTTTTCATGATAGCAAAGGCTTTATTTGGATCAGTTCTGTTGATGGACTCAATCGTTTTGACGGGAAAACAATCAAAAATTATCATTCTGAATCAGGGCTGATTACTAAAATTATTCAAAGTAATTTTTTTGAGGATGATAAATCCAATATCTGGTTTAGTACATATGAATATCTAAATTGCTATATCCGTCAAGAAGACAATATCCAAACATTTAGCCTAAGTGATAGTCTTGGAAAAACAATCACTCATGGCTATCAGATTTTTCACTATGACACTTTAAAAAAACGACTTTGGTTATCAGCGGGAGATCAACTTTTTGGTTTAAACACCACCAACCCTAAAGATTATTTTAGGTTACCATATAAAACCAAGAATAAACATTTTGCAGTAGCCTTTGACTCTAAAAGCTCGTTAAATAAAATTATAGTCGGACGACCAGAAGGTGGTATTGACATATTGTATCTGCAAGATAGTATTTTAGATAAACAGCAACCATATTTACAAGAGATAAAAGGTATAAAAAAACCTATTTTTCTAAAGGATTCACTATGGATAATTTTTAACGATTATACTTTAGGAATATTTAATGAAAAAAATCCATCTAATTTCCAAAAATTAGAATCTCATTCATCTCCTTACTTTTATGATGTTCTTCCTTATAATGATGAACATTTGATTATTTCAACTAAAGGAAAAGGATTGCAACTATATAATTGGCAAACAAATAAAATCGTTGAAGAATGGAAGAGTAATTCCAAGCAAAATTCAAGTCTAAGCTCTAATATCCCTAAAGAATTATATTTAACTCATAATAGGCAATTTTTATGGACATTACACTCAAATCATGGAGTAGACTATTCTTTTCTTTCCCATAGTGATTTCCAAAATCCATTGGATAGTTTATTAAACAAGGCTGAAGTTGTTTCCATTATAGAAGATCAACTACAGCGAATTTGGGTAGTAACCAAACGAAAAGGCATTTATGTATTTTCTATTGAAGGAAAGTATTTATTTTCTTATCAAGAACCATTTATAAGTCAAACAATTTCTAACTGGCAAGTTCTTGAAAGCAAAGATGGGACATTTTTTTGTAGTACCTCTGATGCGATTTATCAATTAAACTCAAATAATAGCAAAAGTACAGAAAAAATAAAACCTATTATTACCAACTTTGCTTGGATACGGTTTATGGCAAATATTTTTCCTGACAGAATTCTTTTTTTTAGTGAGTTTGGAGTAACAGAAATACTTCAAAAACCTGATAAAGGTTATTATACTGTAAATTGTCCAGAGTTAGCAGAGTATAAAGAACTTTCATTTAATCAGCTTTATCAAACCAGTCAAAAAAAAGTATACATTCCATATAGTGATAATAAATTATGGATATATGAATTTCATTGTGATAGCTTAAAATTAATAAAAAAAATAAATTGCAATTTACAATTTTTTGGTTTTTACGAAAGTAAAAAACTTCCAAATACTATCTGGGCAGGGACAAGCCAAGGTCTTGTAAAAATAATAAATGATACCACTATCCTAAAGGTAGCGAGTAAAAATAATGGTTTAAAAAATGAAAGTATTTTTGGTGTTATAGAAGATGAGAAAGGAAATTTATGGATGACCTCAAATAAGGGTCTATGGAAGCATGATCCTACTGACTCTACTAAACAAGCATATTTATTTCAAGAATTAGATGGTTTGTCAAGTACTTTCTTTTCTCGTTACAACAGTTTCATAAATGCTAGTAACGGCGACATCTGGCTCGGAAATAACAAAGGCTTGGTAAAATTCAATCCCAATGAAATAAAACCATACAGCAAACCTCCAAAAGTTTATATTGATGAACTATTAATAAACGACACTGAAGTTTACAAAGGAATTGGTGAAGAAGATTTTTTAGAACTGCCTTATGATAAAAGCACCTTAATCTTTGATGTAATTGCCATAAATTTAATCAAGCCAGAACAAAATAAAATTCATTATCACCTGAAAGGATACGATGACGATGAATGGTTAATTGCTGATAACAAACAACAGATTCGTTATACTAAAATTCCTCATGGCAAATATCTCTTTGAGGTGAAAGCCGTAGATGCCAATGGAAATGAAAGTAAAACAAAGACACTTTCTATAAAAATCAAGCCTCCTTTTTGGAAAACTTGGTGGTTTTGTCTTTTAAGTATCTTAACCATTGCTTTTTTGATTTATGCCATCTATAAATCTAGAGTCAATCAATTAATTAAGGAGGAGGAAAAGAAAACAACGCTTGAAAAACTAAAGAATCAGTTATTAGATGTAGAAATGAAGGCTTTGAGGGCACAGATGAACCCGCATTTTTTGTTTAATGCGATGAATTCAATTAAAGGAATTATTGTCAAAAAAGAAGAAAAAAAAGCTGCTGATTACTTAACCAAATTCTCCTCATTATTACGTGGTATTTTAGCCAATTCTGAAAAGAAAAAAATTATTCTAACAAAAGAGATAGAAGCTCTAAAATTGTACATCGAACTAGAATCGCTTCGCTTTACCAGAGAATTTAATTACCAAATACAAATTGACAAAAACATTGATACTGGTTTTACTAGAATCCCTCCACTCATCTTGCAACCTTTTGTTGAAAATGCCATCTGGCACGGACTGATTCCCAAAAAAAGTGGCATCAATAAATTAAATATCAATATTTTTAGAGAAAATGATTTTGTTATTCTAGAAATTGAGGACAACGGTGTTGGACGTAAAAAAGAAGTGGTTATTAAAGAAAAAATGCACAAATCAATGGGTATTGCCATTACAAAAAAAAGAGCTAAACTGCTTCATCCTGAAAATGAAATTCGCATTATTGATTTAGTTGACAATACGGGAAATGCAATGGGAACAAAAGTTTCTATAAAATTATATGCGCCTGAATAATTCAGTTCTCTCTCATTTCGAATAATTAAAATTTCACTTATCATCTCATACTTACTGTTTATACTTTAAGAGTAGTTGTTAATCATTTCTGTGTAAACATAGATTTATTATTGTGTTATTTTTAAGTATAAAAATTATTCAATTAACCATCATTTAACAAATCGCATTATGAAAATTTTTATTTACTCTATAGTTTTACTACTTCCATTATTTGTTTTTACTCAAACAGACTCGAATAATTCTATTAAAAATAAATACAATCCAAAAAAAGAAATTAGTTATCCTAATTTTCCAAAAATTAAATTTAATTTTAGTACTAAGGATAGTATTATTGTTCCAAAAAAGATAAAAGAAGGTGAGTTTTATCAAATTGTAATTGACAGTATAAATCTTAATCAATATTATGTACAAATTGAAAGTACTGATACTACTTATAGTTCATCATTAACTTTTCCAACATTTGGCTCACTAGATTTAAGCAGTCTAGCCAGCTTGGTAAGTAATTTATCAATAAACAATGAAGTAATTAAATCAAATTCAAAAGACGTACCTGAAGCTGAAATGGCAAACTATAATAAAACTTGGGGTATTATACTACCTGGTGAAAAAAACACTTCAACTTCTAATACAAAAGAGGATTTGAGAATTCGATTACAATTGCAATCGAATTTAGTTACACTAAATAATAAAGTTTCGGTTAATTTAGATACTCTTGAGGCAATTAAATTCAAAATAGAAGACAAGAGTTTCAAATATACTACTTATAAAATTTTAAAACACACCAATAAAAATAGTAAAGAATCTGAAATTAATATTGAAGACGATATTAAGTTATTTGACAGTTTAAGAGTCAGATTAAACAAACTCAAAGAAGCGGTTAACAAAGAAACAAAATCCTTACAAAAACTTGTCGATATTGGTGAAGCCAAAGTATTTTTAGCAAAGACAGATAATATTGATGTAAAAAGTGATTTAGAAAAGACTCAAAAAGCACTTAAAGAAACCTCAAAAAAAACTACTCAGGCATTAGGTCTTATTAGCCCCGACAACATTGAAAAACAATTAAAATCAATTTTGAATTTGTACGATGAGAATAAATATATCTCCTTACCAATTCAATATAATAGCGAAGTAGCTAGCATGAAAATTAAATTTATTCCTAAGGATTCTACATCAACCTTGCAACCTTATATTTTGCCAACCATTAAATTCCCCAAAAGAAAATCCTATTGGTCAGTTGGCTCTGCAATTTATCATGCCAATATGGATAATGAAAGAGTAGGTATAGAGTCAACACAAATTGATTCTACACAAACATATTCATTGCTGCCTGAAGAGCCATTAAAAAATGAAATTGGAGCAGCACTATTACTAAGAGGAGGCTATAAATTCGAAATTTTTGAACAATTATTTGGTACTCATTTATCAGTTGGCACAGGACTCTCTTTAGGCGAAGCAGTTAAGCCTAGAATGCTGTTAGGTGGGGGGATTACAATTGGACAAAAACATAGTTTCGCAATTGATTTTGGAGCAATTGGTGGATATGTAAATTTAGTCAGTAAAAATACTACTTTTGAAAAAGTGTATTACAGTGAACCTAAAGTATTGTTAAATGATTTACAGTTTAAATTTTTCTGGAGTGTTGGTTATGCTTTTCGTTTATAATCAAGTGATTATATTTCAATTAACATTTAACTCAAAATAATAAATGGAATTTGTAACAAATATATTAAACCCACTAATGAATGATGTTTACAGCATTATTAAAGAGCTTATAAGAACTTACGAGTCAGAAATAAATTTTATAGCAGCAATAATCACAATTTTTGGAATTGTAGTTCCTAGTTTTAACTGGATTTTCTTATCAAAGAAATCAGAACCAGACTTAGATTTAGAATCTTTAGAAGATGAGATTGATAAATTGAAATGTGAAAAAGGAGAAGTTGAAATTCAGTTGGATAAAATGCATATAAGTTATGGCAATGTTTTAGCTAATAGAAATAAAATTAAACGTAGGTTGAATTATTATAGACTTTGGACAATTTGCTCAACTTTGGCTATATTGATTACTGGTTTTGCTTTGACATCATCATTTGATAAAAATAACAATATTGAAAAAATAAATGAAAGTATAAATACTGAAATAGATAATTATCGTAAGGAAATAAATAGATTGCAAGATACAGATACTAATTTGATTCAAAATGTAAAAGTGCTATTCCAAAAAGGAAATGAGTAATTATTAGAAAATCATCTTGAGCTTATTGATGAGGTTGAAAGCAATCAATACAATGAGAAGAAAAGCTGAGGAAGAAATTCTTCAGCTTTTTTTTATTCTCTACCCTATCATATTCATAGACACACAAACGTAAATAAAATACCCATACAAACACAACAGTCCGATACCCATAATCTTGTGCAATCTTCGGAAAACCAAAACCGAAACCAATGCCAATGTTGCAATCGCCATTAGTATAAATCCGTGAGAGATCAGTACATTGGGAACGACAATCGCGCTTATCAATCCTGGGATGCCCATCACTACAAATACATTTAAGATATTTGACCCCATTATGTTGCCGAATGCTATTTCTAATTTGTCTTTTTTAGCGGCTGCTATGCTCACAAATAATTCTGGAAGTGAGGTTCCCAAGGCGACGGCACTGAGTGAAATAAATTCTTTCCCGATGTCCAAAATATCAGAAATTTTGAGGATGGCTTCGATGTTGTAATCTGCTGAAAAGCAAATTCCGACTCCTGCTGCTAACAAAATGAAAAAACTGCTTGCTTTAAGTGGTATTTTTAATTCTTGACTTTCTCCATTTTCAGCCAAATCTTCTGCCTGATCTTTTTTGTAGGACCAGAAATGAAATCCTACGTAAGCAAAAATTCCAAAAACACAAACTGCTGCCTCTGACTTTGTAAAAATATAGTCATTGAAGCACGCAAATATTAGAAAACCTGCTGAGAATAATAGAAGCACCAAGTCTCCAATTTTAAACTCAAGATTGAGAATTTTTCTTTTAGCTACTAACATTACTGTTCCTAAGACTAAAAAAACATTGGTGATATTGGAGCCTACCACATTTGAAACAACAATCTCTGTCGATCCTTTCAACACGGCAAATACAGAAGATGCCAACTCAGGGATAGAGGTTCCCAAAGCAACAATCGTAAGACCAACTAAAAAAGCGGGCAAACCCAAAGAAATTCCTATTTCTTCCGCCGCCTCAATAAACCAATCAGAGGATTTAACCAACACAAACAGACTCACAAAAAATATGATCGTCCACCAAAGTATTTCTGGCATTCTATTTTTTTTCAAATAACGTTGAAAGAATAAGTTGTGCAAATAAAACTGAATTATTATGCCGCTAGACAAGGCGAAAAACACAGACATAGCAAAGCTACGGCGAGTATTTTCAACTGGTCCGCCGGTGCGGCAGTATAGTGGCATAATAAACTGTTCTATTGTACAAGTTGTTCTTTTTACGTTACTAAATCACTGACCGCACAATAGCAAGTCAAGTTTCAACATTTCGATGACATTTCTTATTAAAAAATCCTTTAATTTTGAAAAACAGTCATTAAATAAGTAGCTATAATAATCGGCAATGCAAAATCTGTCGATTATTTGTGTTTGGCTACTTATTATTGTCAATTAGTATTATCTGTTTTTTTAAAGAAAAGTTCAATACCTGAGATAAATAAACTTTATTCTTATACATCATTTATTTAGTCTCAGCTTTAGCTTCAGATATTTCCTAATTACTGACACCAAAACTAGTAAATGTCATCTTTATGTACGCTGAAAAATAAAATTTACAACTTTATTGTCTAACAGGCTACGAAAATAAGGATACTTAGTACACTGTAAATTAAATACAGTCGAGTTAATTTGAGTGAAATTTGGTCGAGTATAAGGCGGAGGTTATGAGCCATAGCCTAAGCTACGGCTTATGTTCTCCAACGAAGTACTCAATCAAATTTAGCCAAATTACCTGACATTATTTATTTTACGGTGTACTTAGGGATAATGGATTTGAATTTGATAAATAAATTTGAGATGCTCCAATCTCACGGGGCGTGACTAGATTGTAGTTTTTGAGGTGTAAATTTATTATGCCTTGTGAAATTTCAATGAATTGCGCCCCTTTTCATATCCCTTTCATATCCTTCTCATATCGACCTTTTTTTTGTATTTTCGCCCCAAAGTAATAGTCAAAAAACAAGGATGATACAAAAAATCGCAGCAGCGTTAAATATTGAGAAAAGACAGGTTCAAGCAGTATTGGATCTTTTTGATGATGGTGGGACCATCCCTTTCATAGCGCGTTATAGAAAGGAAAAAACTGGTGGTTTGGATGAGGTGATCATTTCACAAATAAAAGATTTACAAAAAGAAATTGATGCGCTTGAGCAAAGAAGGGCTTTTATTTTAAAATCTATTGAAGATCAAGGAAAATTGACTCCTGCTCTAAAAAGCAAAATCGAGAATGCCGACAAAATGACCGAGCTGGAAGATGTTTATCTTCCTTATAAACCTAAAAGAAAAACGCGGGCAAGCATCGCCAAAGAAAAGGGACTGGAGCCTTTGGCAAAAAAAATATTTCTCCAAGAGGAATTCAATATTGATGCTTTTGCAAGTGGTTTTGTGAATGTTGAAAAAGGCGTTGCCGACCAAGAAGAAGCACTCGCAGGGGCAAGAGACATCATTGCCGAATGGGTTTCTGAAGATGCGGACATTAGGAATTCGCTGAGAAGATTGTTTACCAACAAAAGCATCATTCAAGCCAAGGTCATTTCATTTAAAAAAGAAGAAAAAGAAGCTCAAATTTTCAAAGACTATTTTGAATATACTGAATTATTGAAAAAAATTCCATCTCACCGTTTTTTGGCAATTTTGAGAGGAAACAATGAGGGTATTTTAAGGATTACAATTAGACCTGAAGCTGATGATGCAATCCATATTTTATCGCGTAAATTTTTGAAAAATAAAAATGCTTGCACGGATCAGGTGGAAAAAGCCATTGCAGATTCTTATAAAAGGATGCTCCTACCTTCTTTAGAAACGGAGGTGAAAAATGAAGCAAAAAAGGTGGCAGACAAAGAGGCGATCAATGTTTTTGCGCAAAATCTACAGGAAATTTTGCTTGCTGCTCCTTTGGGACAAAAACGAGTCCTCGCAATTGACCCTGGATTTAGAACGGGTTGCAAGGTGGTTTGCTTGGATGAACAAGGTGATTTATTGGAAAATACCACTATTTACCCACACACAAACAAGCCTGAGCAAGCAATGCAAACGCTTGTGCATTTATGCAAAAAACACCACATCGAAAACATTGCCATTGGAAATGGTACGGCTGGAAAAGAAACCAGAACGCTTGTCAATCAAATTGATGAATTGAAAGAGATTCCCACTATTATGATTAGTGAAAATGGGGCTTCTATTTATTCTGCATCCGAAACGGCAAGAGAAGAATTTCCAGAATTGGACTTGACCGTTAGAGGTGCAATTTCAATTGGTAGAAGGCTTCAAGATCCTTTGGCGGAGTTGGTAAAAATAGATGCAAAATCCATTGGTGTCGGTCAGTATCAGCACGATGTACAACAAGATTTATTGAAAGAAAGCTTGGACAATCTGGTCGTTTCTTTGGTAAATAGAGTTGGTGTGGATGTGAATTCTGCGAGTAAACAATTGCTGTCGTATGTGGCTGGTTTGGGGAATCAAAAAGCATTAAACATCATTGAATACCGAAAAGAAAACGGTTCGATTTCAAGCAAAGCGGCATTGAAAAAAATAAAGGGAATTGGTCCAAAAGCTTATGAGCAAGCAGCAGGATTTATAAGAATTTCAGATGCGAAAAATCCATTGGACAGAAGTGCCGTTCATCCTGAAAGTTTTGGGATTGTAAAACAAATGGCAAAAGACTTAAATTGTACTGTCAATGACTTAGTTGAAAAAGCAGACTTGCGAAAGAGCATCAATCTTAAAAATTATAGCAGTAATGAAATAGGGCTTTTTACCTTAAATGATATTTTGGCAGAGCTTGAAAAACCAGGGCGTGATCCTAGGGGAAATTTTGAGCAAATCGAATTTCGTTTAGACCTAAATAGCATCGAAGATTTAAACAGTGGAATGATCTTAACAGGACTCATTACCAATGTAACGAAATTTGGTGCATTTGTCGATATTGGTGTACATCAAGATGGTTTGGTTCACATCAGTCAATTGGCGAACAAATTTGTTAAAGATCCATTTGAAGTCGTCAAAGTCAATCAAAAAGTGACTGTAAAAGTGATGGAGGTAGATGTGGATAGAAAAAGAATTACTTTATCTATCAAAGAAGCTATGTCATGAATATTAAAAAAGCATTGGAAGCAGAACATTCCAAAAAGCAAAGTTTTTTAATAAGAGATTATATTGGAAAGGATAAGAAAAAATTTGCAACACTGATGAAACTGTTTTTTGGTCCTAATACAATACTCAATCAAAGGGCAGCTTGGACGGTCTTTCACTGCTTTGAAAACAATAATCAAATAATATTTCCTTATTTGGAAAAAATGATATTAAACCTTGAAAAGCCTGTTCACGTTGCCGTAAAAAGAAACACGGTTAAAGTATTGGAAGACCTTAAAATCCCCGAAGAGTTGCTCGGCCTAGCTGCCAACAATTGTTTTAACCTACTCGCCAATTCCAATGAAGGCATTGCAGTTAGAGCCGTCAGCATGACTGTCCTCTATAATATTTGTAAAAGAGAACCAGAGCTAAAAAACGAACTCAAAGCTTTGATCGAAACGGAATTAGAGCAACCTAATCCTGCGAAGGCAATCATTTCAAGAGGTAGAAAAATACTAAGAATGCTGTGACCAATGCGAGAATGCGAGAATGCGAGAATGCGAGAATGCGAGAATGCGAGAATTAATATGGTTAAGTTACTTGAATGTAAGTACTAAAAAAAGGAATAGCGCGAATATTATGTTTATTAAAAATTGTGGCAATAGCAGCAGTAAATATTCTCGCATTCTTGCATTCTCGCATTCTTGCATTAATTCATCCTATAAACGCTCAACCTATCTCGCATCAACTTTCTCGCTACAAAGACACGGCTCTTTATCGTTCCAACAGGAACATTGAGTTTCTTGGCAATCTCCTCATATTTAAAGCCTTGATACAATAACATGATCGGACCTCTTAAATCTTTATCTAGTTTCTTTACCTCTTTAAGAAGATCCTTGATACGCATTTGTTCCTCTGCATTATTGGTAAATGTTTTAGTAGTCATCTTAGAAACAGACTCCATAATTACCTTCCTTCTGGATTGACTACGGTAATTATTTATAAATGTATTTCTCATTATTGTATAAAGCCAACCTTTTAGGTTAGTACCCTCTTTGTAGTTTTCCTGATAACGCAAAGCTTTTACTACGGTGTCTTGAACAAGATCATCCGCATCATTTAAATCATGTGTCAATTTAAGAGCAAAGGGCTTTAAATCATTTGTAAATTGAGCAATTGTGTTTGAATGTACCATAACTAAATCATTTAGTTTGAATGTTTATACTTATTATACGTCAAATATAATATATTATTTTCAAAACTTTCAATTTTTTCTGAAAGTTTTGTAATAAAATTTGCATTTTATTGATTTTTAACATTTTAAAAATTAAAAAAAATCGATTTTATCGGTATTATGAAATCTTAGTGAACTCTATTTGCACTTTTGTTGTTGAAAACAATACTTAAAACATTAAACATAAGTACAAAGCATGAAAGCTCCTAAAATTCAATTAGGTTGGCAAACAGATAGTATAAGTAATAAAGTGGGATTTGATTCTCAACCTAAACCAACCAAGAAGACTAAAAAAAGACCACTCATTTTAGATGATGAGGAAGGGCATTTATTGACCATTGCTCCAACTGGTAAAGGTAAGGGAAGAAGTGCTATTATTCCTACACTCTTGAATTACCCTGGTCCTGTGATGGTAATTGATCCTAAGGGAGAAGCTGCGGCTGTTACTGCAAAACATAGAAGAAAATTTGGCAAGGTCATCATTGTTGATCCATTTAAGATGGTTACTAAAAGACCTGCGATGCTCAATCCTTTGGATATTCTGGAACTGTCTAATGGGTCTGTTACAGAACATGCTTTGCGTATGTCGCAAATTTTATTTACCGATCAAAAAAGTTCTGAAAAAGAGCCTTTCTGGGAACAAAAAGCAAAGGCTTTGATCAGTGGAATTTTGTCGTATATTATTGCTTGTGAACCAAAGGAAAATAGAAATTTTGTGAAGCTGAGAAAAATTCTTTCCTCTGAAGATGTAACTTATAGTCTGGCTGTACTAATGGATACGAAAGGGAAACAAATGCCAGAGTATGCCAAAGAAGAAATAGGTCAATTTTTGCAAACAACGGATGTTACTCGCTCTGGAATTTTATCAACTGCCCAACAATATGTGCAGTTATTTGGTGATAAAGTTGTTGCCGATTCGATTTCCTCAACTTCCTTTGATTTAAAATCTTATTTTAGAGGCAAACCGCAAACAATTTATTTGGTTTTACCTCCCAATCGCTTGAAATCGCATTCTGTTATCTTGCGTTTATGGGTTGCAACCTTGATTGATATTTTAATAGAAAGAAAAAAAAGACCTGAAATACCTAACTTATTTTTGATAGATGAAGCGGCTCAACTAGGAACCCTTGACACATTGAGAACGGCAACAACTCTACTTAGGGGGTACGGCCTGAGAGTTTGGACTTTTTGGCAAGATCTGTCTCAACTCAAGCATCATTACAAGTCTGACTGGCAGACGATTGTTAATAATTGTGCCTCCTTTCAAATTTTTGGTATAACGACTTACCTAATGGCTAAAGAATTATCGAGCATTATTGGTGTAAATAATTCTGCTGCTGAATTATTGCGTTTATCTAGTAAAGAACAAATCATTATGTCGCAGGGTGGAAAAGTAGAAAAGTCTTTAAAACTGGATTATCTTTCTGATAAAATTTATCAAGGTTTATACGCGCCAAATCCATATTTTGGAAAAAATTGGAATACAAAATCAAATTAAATAATTGTAACAACAACGTATTTTTTTACATTAAATAATTGCAGCAGCAACACAAAATAATCATTCAGGCATTCTCGAATTCAGGCATTAAATAATTGCAGCAGCAAAACAAAGCAAGCATTCAGGCATTTAGGCATTCTCGAATTCAGGCATTAAATAATTGCATCAGTAACACAAAGTAATCATTCTCGCATTCTCGCATTCAGGCATTCAAGCATTCAGGCATTCAGGCATTCAGGCATTCAAGCATTCAAGCATTCAAGCATTCAAGCATTCAAGCATTCAAGCATTCAAGCATTCAAGCATTAAAAAATTTTACAGTTTAGAAATTTTATCCAAAACCCAAGCTTTTTCAATCAGCTCTTTTTCATTTTCAATTTTGTTTTTAAAAACATTAATTTTGGCAGCATCACCATCTGACAATCGAACCAGTTTACGGATGGCGTTGATTAAATTTTTATAACTTTTTCTATGATAATTAATGCTATCTTTGCGACGTAAAAACATGCTAAAACTTTCTAGGAATGAATACAGCGTGTCAAATTCTTCCAATTCATAATAAGTACGCATCAAAAGTACTTTCGAATCCAATTCCATAAATAATTCATCGTGATCCACTTGCAATAATAAAGAAATGATTTCTGAAAATTTTTGCTGACTGAAATACAATCTTGATAAATTAAAACTGTAAACAGAATTTCTAAATTCTTCTGAAAGCAGCTCTTTATAATCTTTTAAAAAATCTTCTGTCCAATCAAATTTATTCAATCTTATCCCTAATGTAACGATGTTTTTATAGGTAAATGGAGATAAATAACCCAGGTTTTGCTTGCGTAATGATTCAATCTCTAATAAATATAAATCAAACAACTCTTCCAAGAATTGCTTATTGCCTTTGTTTGCTTTTCTTATGCAGTAATTTTTTGCCAACACAATCATATCCACCCACTCAATTTCAGCAAAAGAATCATAATGCTCTTTCAAGATTGATTTTATATTGAAAAAATACTGGTCCATATCTGGCGATTGCAAACTCAGTAAGGCATTGTGATAAAATGCTATCATTGGAATGTGGCTAAAATCATTTTTTTCTAAAAAAGCCAGTACTTCTGTCATCAATGGAATGTGATAATCACTGGTCATTAGATTTTGGTAGTTGATAATTTGGCAACAAGCTTTCAATTTATTTATAAGATAAAAAGCATCTAAATGGTCTGATATTTTTTGCAAGTTTGGATCCTTTGCTCTGTTTTGTTTCTGCCCAATATTTAATGATACTTCATATTCTAAACAAAAACGTTCATAAAAACTATAAATGCTTTCTTTTGGATTTGCTTCTATATGATTGTTTAGTTGCTTCACAGCTCCTCCAAAATGTTTTTCTAATTTATGCTCTCGCAAATATTGTAAATGCAATAATTTTTGTTGAACGACTTCTTGTTTCAACTGGTGGACTGCTAAAAAATCCAAACACACTTTATAAAGATTTGAGGCAACTTTCCGCATTCTTACATCATTGTATGATTCTCCTTTAAAAACTTTTTGCCAGATCAACTCCTTTTTCAATCTCGTGTGCAAAAACCGTGGAGCTGTCTTGTATAAATAGTCAAACAGCCTTTTAACCAAATCACTCTTATTGTGATATGGAGAATATACAAAGTCCTTCAAATCTCCCAATTCAGAGGTAGAGAACGATTTCATTAGTAAAACCAGCTTATTTTCTTGCATTTCGAATAAAAAATTTTACAAAATTAGAATCACAAAAATATAAAAAATATCTTCCTATCAATCTAATTTTCAAATATTTACATCAAAAAAAAATAAAAAAGTAATTGCAAATAAATCACAAATTAGCAAAAAAGCTACTGTCTATTTTAACTTTTTGGTTGAATATTGCAGTATAATTACGAACAATTAAAATTTAGAATTATGCGAATCAGAAATATAAATACCCCATTTGCAATTTTAGCATTTCTTTTACTTATCTGTCAACCGATATTCTCACAGGGTTGGGTGGCAAATTACCCTGACGTTCATCTTAGTAAAACGAAAAGAATAACTTACGCCAATTTATTATCATTTTTTTCCGATTTCCTCCGTTAAAAAAGTAACCTGGTTCGAAATTCGATAGCCCTGCTACCGAGCGTCGGACCGACTTGACTTTTTTGCCGAAATGTCGGACCATCGAGACGTCGAACCGTTGCAATTCGAAAAAATCTAATAACAAATTTTGGCTCAAATTATTTTTTTCATTTCACTTATAAAAATTACTAATGAAATTGAAAACAAATTTATCAAGTTTGTTGAAAATTAAAGAAAAAAATTTATCCAGCAAAGTAAATAATTCGGTTATTCCTTGTTTTTATTTAGTGCAGAGCTAAGAAATAGCTCTGCACTTTAAAGTTTATTAGATATTATCCCGAAAAAACTGCTGAAAAGGCTTTTATTTCATCATTTCACACTTCTTTTTCATCAATTTTGAATCACAATTAAAAATCAAAAATTTACCATAAAGTACTGATTTACAATATATTAAAATCAAAACTTATTTGAGCGACAGTCGTTATTAAATCACAACTGTGAAAAATTGTTATTGCATGTTATGGCCAATAATAGGATACTTGTAATATAAATCAATAACCTGTTAACATATAGACAATGAATAATAATTACAGCCTTCCCAAAGCAATATTAGGTATTATTACAATGACTTTGTTTTCCCTAACTGTATTCTCACAGAGTTGGGTAGTCAATTATCCACCCACTAGCAGCGGTGGATTTGATACTTATGTCACGCCAAAAATCGAAAAAACAGCTGATGGTGGTCAACTTCTTCATGGCATCTTTGCAAGTGACTTTGGTCCTGCAATTCTCAACTTGTACATGATAAAAACCGACCAATTAGGTAATCAGCAGTGGTTTAATCTCATATATGATGATATACAACTCGAAAAACAAATTCACTCATATGATGTAATTGCCACCAATGATGGTTATCTAGTACCAATGAGCAGATGGACCTTTGGGGATGATATTAATGAGGCTTCCATTGAGATAACTAAGATTATGGCAAATGGACAACCAGACTGGGTCAAAACCATCGACATAACAGAAAATCCTCCAGATAGCTATGATTTTTATCAATACAATGTCAACATTCACTCATTAAGTGATGGAAATTTTTTAGTGACTGCACTCTTAACAGAAAAAGACTGTAACGGAAATTGCAATGGAACACATGTTATTATTAAAGTAGATAGCAATGGAGATGTAATTTGGAAAAAAACTCAGCCAATGGATTACTTTGGATATTACTATGTTCAGTATCAAAGTGCATTGGATAATTTTGAAAATCCAGTTGTGGCGATGTTAAATTCAAATCAAGAATTAGACATTCATATTTTCGATGATAATGGAGATTATCAGAGCACTCAAAACCACTTCTCTGGAGATATTACTATTTCCAGAATTAACGAATTAAAATTTACTAGTGAAAATCATTTAATGCTTGGATTAAATAGATGGGCTTCCAATCAGAACTTGACACCATCGGTTTCTAAAATTGACCTACTCAACAATCAAATTATTTGGGAATACGAAGAGGCTACAAATGAACAATTTCCAAAACTGTACGATTTTTGCATTTTTCCAGACGATCAAATTGCTATTTTGTATGACGATTTGAGTCTCGAAAATCCTTATAGATATAAAAAAATAGTTTTGGTATCCTCTAATGGATCAGTGGATGAAGACAATATTCTGGTAAATTACAACAACAGTTTCAACTCTTTTGGCAACAGTGGCAATATGGTTTCAGGCATATACATAGAATGTTGTGAAGATGGTTCAATTCTAATATCAGGAACCCAAGAGTTTTATGATCCATTAGGTTTCACAACATTTATAAGTGCATTATTGAAAATTGGTGCTGATCAACAAATTTTCACCAGCCAAGTAAGTGGAACACTCTACAAGGATGATAATCAAAACTGCATTCAGGACAGTGGAGAACAAGGCATTCCCAATCAAATAGTTTACATACCCAATTCATTTAATTACACAATCACTGATTCATTAGGAGGTTACAACTTTATTATGAATGAAGGCACCTATGAAACCGCAACCTCTTTAACAGATTACAATCTTTGGAAAACTGCTTGTCCTGACTCTACTTTTTCTTTTACCCTTATCCAAAATGACACCATTCTTAACAATGATTTAGCCTACTATTCCGAACTGTATTGTCCTTTAATGACTGTTTCAATTGGTCCTAATTTCTTGAGAAGATGTTTTCCAAATAATTTTTATGTTGACTATTGCAATGTTGGAACCACGCCTTCTGACACTGCATTTATTAAAGTCGTTTTTGGTGAATACATTACTGTAGATAGTGCCTCTATTCCATATCAACAAATAGACAGTGATACTTATATATTTGATATAGCGGAAACAGTAGAAATCAATGATTGTGGTAATTTTATCGTTCATACTACCATAGATTGTGAAGCTCCTTTAGAGGCAACATCTTGTACCGAAGCTATTATTTTCCCTAATGATTTTTGTGGGGATCTAAATAATCTTTGGGATATGTCTGACATTGAAGTTTCAGCAGAATGTGTGGGAGATTCTATAGAGTTTATAATTGTTAATACGGGTCAAGACATGGTCAATGCAAGAAGTTATGATATTTATGAAGACAACCTTTTAAGAGATGCTGGCGATTTTCAACTGGGAGGAATGCAAAGTATATCTATAAAAGTTGCAAACGGTCCTTATACTTTTAGAATGACAGCAGAACAATCTCCTTTTCATCCTGAAGACAGCAACCCTCAAACTTTTATTGAAGGTTGTGATGGTGTAAATACACCAGGCATAGTTTTAACCGTTCCTCAAGATGATCGCATGCTTTATAGAGACATTGATTGCAAACAAATTATTGGCTCCTTTGATCCAAACGATAAACTAGTCTCACCAGCTGGTGTTGGAGACGAACATTTTACCACGCCAGATGATGAATTTGAATACACCATTCGTTTTCAAAATGTGGGAAATGATACGGCTTTCAATATTTATATTCTAGATACCATTTCACAACATTTAGATATGAGTACTTTTGTAAGTGGTGCGGCTTCACATGATTATGATGTACAAATTCTGCAAGGCAATATCATTCGTTGGGATTTTCCAGATATATTGTTGGTAGATAGTATTAGAAATGAGCCAGCAAGCCACGGTTTTGTGAAATTTAATATCAAACAAAAACCAAACAATCCAGATGGAACAGTCATTGAAAACATTGCGGGAATTTACTTTGACTTTAATGCTCCTATCATTACACCACCAGTGTTCAACACCATCAAACGACCACCATTCTATGATGATTTCTGTGAAGATTTTGATGCAATCGTAGAGGTTATGTGTGATGACATCAAAAGCAATTTCGACATTATTATATCAATAGATGGTGGCTATCCTGGAACCAATGGTTACAATATTGTAGACAATTTGACCAATGAGGTTTATCTTAATATTACAGATAATATCTTTATTTTAGGTCCATTCCCGACTGGTTCAAATATTGATCTTAGCGTTTCGGTTGCGGATCATCCAGAATGTTCTCGAACTTTTTCGACAATAGTGGATTGCGTAACTACCCATATTGAGCTATTGGATTTTAATGGAAAGACGAAGGAAAAAGTCAATGAATTACAATGGACAGTAGCGACGGAGCGGGAAACAAAAGCTTATGAATTACAAAGATCATCAGATGGAACAAACTTTGAAACCATCTTCCAAACAAAAGCAAAAGGCAATTCCAACACGATAAACACCTATAATTTTGTTGATGAAAAATTTGGAAAAACAGTCAATTTCTATCGCTTGAATTTCACCGATTACTCGGGAAGAACCAATTCCTCAAAAACCATTTCTTTGGACAATAGAATAGCGGACTCCGATGTTAAAATTTATCCAAACCCAACAAGCGATTTGCTTACTTTGACTTTCAACAGCGTTACAAATAGCAGTAAAACAATTCAGATAATTAACAAAGAAGGAAAAGAAATTTCAACAAAAAAATTGACAACTTTTGAAGGAACAAATAGCACAGAATTTAAAACAGAAAATTTACCAAGTGGTATTTATTTTCTAAAAATTACAGATGAACTTGAAAGCAGATTTATCAAGTTTGTTAAAGAGTAATTAATGCTTCAATGCTATAATGCCTCAATGCTTCAATGTAAAATATTGAGGCATTGGGGCATTGTAACATTGAAGCATTTCTTTAATTAACAACAAACTTCTGATTAAACACCTGCCCCTGGTCTTTCACTCTTATGATATAAATTCCAGCATCAAAACTAGATACATCAATCTGTGTTTTTGCAGCAGTGGATTGTTGTTGAACCAACAACCTTCCCTTCAAATCAAACAATTGCAATTCATATCCATTTCCGTCAAAAACAGTTGATTCAAAGACCACAAAATCTTCAGCAGGGTTTGGATAAATATTGTATGATTCAACTAGATTGTTTAAATCTAAAATTCCAACACCTGTAGAATCTATTGGCTCTTCATCTTTCTCACAAATATCTAACGGATTGTCCAATTTACGAATGTTATCAAACCATTGTTTTGAATTTAACAAAGCAAATGGAGCGCAGCCATTATGATCTAAGTCACCAATTTCATAAGATTCAACACATTCTGCTCCTCTCAAATTCATCGTATCTGCCGTAAGAATTGCATTCATAAATGGAACCTGCTCATCTTGCAAACAGTAACACATACGCATTGGCATTTCAGGAACCCAGTCATAAATATTGTTTTCTTTCAAAGCAACATTTACAGGATGATTCGGGTCATTTAGTATCTCATTCAAATAAGTCGAGTCAACCATCTCATAAGCATACTGCGGCAAGTTAGAAGGACCAGGATTGCATTCATTCCACATCTCAGGAATCACTGTATCATAAGGAGGCAAAATTGCTTCGCTTAAATCGCCAATAATATCATATACATTATTGTATGCATAAATAATATAAGATAAATTATTGGAGTTTTCAGACACTGGATCAATGATAAAATCTCTTGTCAATGGATATACTTGATAAGCTCCACTCAATGGTGCAACTGCCGTCAAATCTAAATCTGGCAAATTTTCCTGGGCTTCTTTTGCAACTGCCATTGCAGCATATCCGCCCTCCGAATAGCCTGTAACAAAAATCTTTCCGTCTAAACCAACACTTATATCCTCACAAAAAGTTCGCACAGCACGAATCATATCTGCACCATCTCTTCCCAATGGCTTATTCATATTATAACCGTGAATGGCAGTACAAGCACTTTCGCCATAACCCAAATAGTCTGGCATTATCCCTACATAGTCCCCTCCTGCTGATACAGCCAAACTGATAAACCATTCGCCACCTTCCATATCAGATTGATTGGTATTTCTTGTAGTACCATGGTTATATTGTAAAATAGACATATCATTATCGACTCCTATTGGGAGCGCGATCAATCCTGATGAGTTTACTGGCACTTCAAAAGCATCTATTGTTTCATAAACAATTTTGTAAAAGTCTACCTCATGTTCTATTGGAATCGTCTCTAGAAATATATTTAAATCATATTGAGTATAAAGTGCTGCAATCTCTTCTAAGTTTAAAGATTCAATTTTCGCAGCACTGACAAAATCACCACGCTCCGCCTGAGTACTTAAAGAAAAACCAATCAATAATGCAATCGTGAATAGTTGTAATGTTTTTTTCATACTATTGTAAATTTAGTTTTGTAACTAATACCTAATTGTTTGGCGGAATTTACAAAATGTTTTAAGAAATACATTGCTACAGAGATGAATTTTATTAAATATCAATGACTTGACATACATTATTTGACTAAAAGTCTGTTTTGAACGATAAATTTCATCTAAAACAAAAAAATCCGACATCTGGATAACTACCAAATGTCGGATTTTTTTGTTTTTATATTTTACTTACAAGTAAATAGACTCAAGTTTCGTACGTTTATTTAATTTATATTAAAAGAAGCGTTGGCTAGTCAAAATCGGGGTGGCGTGCGCAGGCAATGAGCAAGGGACCATTATTTTGACAAGAATTTTGCTTTGGTCCGACATTCGGCTTTTTTTCGACTGAAAAAGTAAGAGACAAAATCACAAGCCTTTGACAAAAACTATTGATTACGAATGTGTTATCAAGGCTGAAAAACATGCGAAACTTGAGGTAAATAGATTTAAGGCAATTGCTCATCAACAATGAAATTCGATGTCCCACCAGTATTAGTTGGGAAAGTCAAAACATTGAAAAACAAAATATTTGGATCATTGCCAAAACCTTGATAAATAACTTGACCATCCATGTTAAAATCACTGTTGTAATAACCGTTTATTATATAATTTTGATCATTTGTACTATTCTCTGGATGTGTTATTACATCAAAGAAAACGCCATTTGCATCATTGTTAATTCCCTGAAATATCAACTCTGAATCGACATTTGAATTTCCTGCCCAAAGCAATCTTTTCCCATCGTCAATTTTGGTAGCATTAGATCCATAACATGAAAATGAGGTATTGGTAAAGTCCAAAGAACTTCCCGATATCAAATTTTGTGGCGCATTGGTCATTATTCCTAAATGATTTCTATGTCTTACAGCAACGTGATAACTTCCACTTGGACTCATAAATGAAAGTAAATCCGTTCCATTTACATCTACAATATCACCATCGCGTTGTATTAAACCTGCTCTACTCTCAATAATCTCTGTAGAATTTAAAACAGAACGCAACTCAACAACAACCCAATCAACAATTGCATTTGTCCCATTTAAGTTCAAAACAGTTTGTGTAGTAACTTCATTCTCATTGTGTGAAAAACTAGAATACGATGAATAAGGAGAAACCAAAGGAATTCTATTTTGCTGTCTCAATTTATCATCCATTAAATTACTTTCTGGATTATAAGCTCCTTGCAAAAAGGATTTAACCTTTACCAACAGACCCGTTGGTGCAACACACACATTAATATAATTATTTCTTAAACCTACTAAATAATTATTGGTAAATGCTTCCATTACATCCACTTGACCTTGGGTAAACATAAACATACACGGATCTGCCACATAGTCCATATAATTCATAAACAAATCATAAGAACCACAACTGCTTATTCCTATCTGAGGACAAAAATCATTCGGCTCTAACGCATTAGGAGTATCTGTAATACCATCATCTTGGTCACAACCTTCATCTCTACCCCAAATATGATTTAAAAATAAATAATGACCGATCTCATGTGTTAAAGTTCTACCCAATTTATTTACACCATTTACATTTACACCTCCACAACTAAAATTACCAAAATAATTGTCATCTACTGTTACTCCATCTCCATTCCCATATCCACCAACATAAGAATATCCTGCAACTGTATCTGAAATGTGTCTTACAAAAATATTCAAATATCCAGCCCAATTACCTACTTGGTCACCATTTGTTTGATTCACAGTAATGGCATATTCTCCATTTGCTAAACCATAACCTGATGGATGATTATACCTTGCTATAGTAAAATTCAAATCAGAAAAACCTTGAGAAACCGTTGGGTAATAAGACTTAATATTATTCCAATTACTTATATCAACATTGATACCTTGAAAATCTTTGTTCAAGCGATCTATTTGATCTATTGCTAGATTCTTTAAACATTCTACATCTGGAGTTGCATAACCTTGAAAATGAACTGCTACAGGTATATTGATCGGTGCGCCGCCTTTGTATTCTTTTGGTAAACTTTCTATGTACTTGCTTAATTGTTTTGAAATGTTTTCGAGTCTGCTTGCATTATCCAGTTTTTGACTCTCATTTAATTTGCCCAATATGTGATCATGGCCACATAATTTTGGTACTTCAATTTGTCCTGACCCATTGGTTTCAATCTCTGATGTTTTTTGTCCATTTACAACATAGCAAACGCACAAAAAGATCAGAATGAGGGAAAATCTCTTCATTACTTTAGTCCAGATTTAATCATTAGGATGTACTTATCCTAATAGAATTTAAAAAATATTAATGAGGGGGGATAAAAAATAAGCTTATTGTTGTTAGTAAGCTAGTGAGGGATCAAAGGTACAACTAAATATTCCAAATATGAAACATATATTCCATTTTTGAGACAGATATTTATTTAAAATATACAATCATTTACACTTCAACAGTATAACTTAACCATACTTCCGCTTTTCTATTCCCAAATTGAAACTTTAGAGGCTAATCTCAGCTATTTTCGCTTTAGAACTTATTGCTCCAATCTTGATTATCTTGATTAGAAATCCATACTTAGCGATGCAAGGTAAACCTCGGATAATCCGAGAATTGCTGCTAATCTCTTGTTTTAAAATGTACATAATAATTATCACAAACTTATGCTTGTTATTTGTAACTTTGTGGCGTAATTTTTATAGACGAAGCGAGTTGAAGTAAACCATTCTCACAAATTTCCGTCTATTACGTAAGTGATTTAGATAAACTCTTACTCACTATGTTTATAACACTTATATCTTAAAATGAAGATTGGAAAACACATATTATTTGTATTATTGATTTGCTTCTTCGCAAATCAGCTAATTCAAGCACAAGAGAATGACAATTCTACTGCTGCAGACAGCACTGATATTGACAATCGAACACTCGATGAAATCGTCGAAACCAGTGAGCTTTACGAAATGATGATCATTGATGGAGATACGCTTCCATTGATGATCTTGCCTACTGTGTATTTCAAAGAAAGAAAATTCGAAAACAATCAAGATAAAAAGAGGTTTCAAAGAATGAATCGTCTGGTAAAAAAGGTATATCCGTATGCTGAAAAAGCCAGCGATATACTAATGGAAATTGAAAGAGAAACAGAGCTTATTGATAAAAGGAGAAAGGAAAAAAAATATCTTAGAAAGCTAGAGAAAGAATTAAAAGTTCAATTTGAAGATAAATTGAAAGATTTGACTGTTTCGCAAGGTAAAGTTCTTGTCAAAATTGTAGAACGAAATACGGGCAAAAATATGAACGAACTGATCAAACAATACAAAAATGGATTCAGTGCTTTTGTTTTTGGGCAATTAGGAAAAAGATATGGCTACAACCTCAAATCTGGATACGATCCAAATGAACCAGAATTCAAATACTTAGAAGACATCGTTACAGATATAGAATCTATGGGCTGGGATACTTACCAAGCTCTCTATTGAATTATGAATTATTTACTCGGACGGCGAGTATCATTTCCAAAAAAGTAGTCTCCCCGCTGTCCGCTGCAATGCTTTTAGGCTGCAAACCTGCGAGGTTTTTAAAACCTCGCAGGTTTGCAGCCTAAAAGCATTTCCACTCGCATCGGGCGTAGTTTCGTGTATTTAGCCCCTCCGTCGCCAAATTCATCCTCCGCGCTTCCTACGCTACAAATTCAGGTGTCAGGATACGAAAATAAAATAGGGAATACGAAGCAAACACAATAAAAAATTGTGACAATAACACCAGCAAATATTCTCGCATTCATGCATTCTCGCATTCTCGCATTCTCGCATTCATACATTCTCGCATTCATGCATTCTCGCATTTACTTCCCCAGTCTTTTCGTATTCTTCGCTCCCAACTCTCGAATTTTCTCAGCACGACGAATCAGATTCCCATCACCTAAGTACAATTTATTCATTGCTTTTTCGTAACTCCGACCAGTCATATCAATATACTTACCGACACCCTCTAAGTCCTTTACAAAATTCACAAACTTATCGTACAAGGCACCACTTTGTTTCGCGATCTCAATGGCATTCTTAGATTGCTTTTCCGTCCTCCAAATATTGGCGATTGTTCTTAGCGTTGCCAATAAAGTAGTAGGACTTACCAATATAATATTTTGCCCAAATGCACTGTTAAATAAGTCAGATTCGTGTTGCAAACCCAATCCAAATGCTGACTCTATCGGCACAAAGAGCAATACAAAATCCAGGCTTTGCAATTGGTACAATTGAGGATAATTTTTAGCACTTAATTCTTTAATGTGATTTTTCAAAGAGACAATATGAGCCTTGAGAAATTGCTCTGCCAATATTGGATCTTCACTAGAGCAATACTGTTCATAAGCAGTCAATGAAACTTTTGAATCAATAATGATGTGTCTGTTTTCGGGCAAATTTATAATAACATCAGGCTGCAATCTTCTGCCATTGTTCGCGATGTAATTCTTTTGAGAATTGTACTCCCTACCCTTCAGCAATCCCGACTTTTCTAATATACTCTCCAATACCATCTCGCCCCAATTACCCTGCGTTTTTGATTCCCCCGTCAGTGCTTTCGTTAAATTCTGCGCATCAGAACTCATCTGCTGATTGAGCTTAGTCATTTGTTTGAACTCTTGCAATAATCCAGCTCTTTGCTTTGAATCTTCAATTTGACTTGATCTTATTTGATCTTCAAAGGATTTTATTTTATCCTGCAGTGGTGAAAGCAAATTTGTAAGACTTTCCTCATTTAAAGCAGACATTCGCTGACTCTTTTCTTCCAAAATAGAATTCGCAAGATTTTCAAACTTATCTTGCAACACCTCATTCAATTTAGTCAATTTTGCATCCTGTTCTTCCAAACCTTTAGAAATCATATTTCGCTCCGTTTCTACTATACTGAATTGAATTTCTGATTCCTTCAATTTTTCATTGATAAATGCCAATTCTGACATTAACTTTGTATTTTTCTCTGTATGTAATTTAAGTTCATCAACGACCTCATCCTTTTCTTTTTGGATTTGAAAATTTTTTTCTTTGAATTCTTCATATTTTTGCTCACTCATATCTTTTGCCCCAAAAAACCGATTAATACACCAAAAAACGCAAGCACCCGTTAACATACCTAGAGTAAAAAATGTAAATTCAGAAAATAAGACTTCCATATATCAAAATGTTTGGCGATGAAGGGTTTAAGTACATACTTTATGTTACAAATAAAACAAAGATTAACCAAATTTGTTATAATTTATGTAACAAATTAATTGAATTGCGAATAGAAAAACGAAATTGTGCAAATAATTACAATATTCAACCGTAGAGACAAGGCATGCCTTGTCTCCCATTGATGCATTGCCTTGTATCCTATTGATGCATTGAAATAATAAACAACTATAAAAAATAAACCATGTCAAAAATAAATATAGACAATCTTAACTTTGAAGATACTTCCATTGCTTTTGCAAGTAAATCAGATGATGAATTGACACAAGCCTATAATTTGTTTAGAATTTTCCAAAGTGAGTTTTTAGTTTCACTTGGAAGCAGATTAACAGAGATCGCTTTTAAAATTGGCTTGCCCATTTCCTATCCTGTAAAGTTGACCCTTTTTGATCAATTTTGCGGAGGCGAAACCATCGCTATTTGCAAAAATCCCATTGCTAAATTAGGAGAATTTAATGTGGACACCATTCTGGATTATGGCGCAGAAGCCAAACAAGATGAAGAAGAATTAGAACTAACAGCGAGATTTTTAATCAGCAATTTACAGATCGCTAAAGATGATCCAGACATCAATATCATTAGCGGTAAAATCACAGCCTTGATCCGCTTTGAATTGCTTGAAAAAATAAGTAAAGGCGAGGAACTCTCCGAAGAGGAGGAAGAAGAATGGATAAAAGGGAAAAATAGAGTGTTTAGGGTTTCGCAAGAAGCAGCAAATTGCGAAATTTCTATTTACTATGATGCAGAAGAAAGTTGGATTCAACCCGCTATTGACGAAATAATCATGGAAAATATGGGCATGTTTAATTGTGAAAAACCCATCATCTTTAATACCATTCAGCTATACCGTCATGACAGATTGGCGTTTTTAAAAGAACTCCACGAATCAGCAAAAAATCAAGGCTTTGTTTTGGCGGTTAAATTAGTAAGGGGAGCCTATATGGAAAAAGAAAGAAGACGTGCCAAAGAAATGGGCTACGAATCTCCCATCCAAAAAGACAAGGCGGCAACGGATAAAGATTATGATGCAGCTCTGGAATATTGCATTGAAAACATCGAAACCATTGCCATCTGCAACGCCACTCACAATCAAGAAAGTTGCCTGCATCTAACAAAATTGACAACAGAAAAAGACATTCAATTAAATCACCCTCATATATTTTCGGCACAATTATATGGTATGAGCGATCACCTTTCCTTCAACTTAGCACAGTTTGGATTCAATGTTGCAAAATACATGCCCTACGGTCCCGTAAAAGAAGTCATCCCGTATTTGATAAGAAGAGCCAAAGAAAACTCCTCGATAAATGGTCAAATGGGAAGAGAACTTGCTCTAATCAAAAAGGAAATGATAAGACGCGAATTGATTGAGGAATAAAAAGCATTCTCACATTCGGTCATTCAAGCATTCCAACTTTCAGGCATTCTTGCATTCAGGCATTCTTGCATTCTTGCATTCAAGCATTCAGGCATTCAGGCATTCCAACATTCCAACATTGTTTAAAAATGAGAGTAATCATACAAAGAGTAAAAGAAGCATCTGTAACAATTGAAGGAAAAGTGAAATCCTCTATAAAAAATGGACTTCTAATTCTTCTTGGAATAGAAAATGAAGACGGCAAAGAAGACATTGACTGGCTCTCCAAAAAAATAAGCCAGTTGCGAATCTTTAGCGATGAAGTCGGAAAAATGAACTTATCTCTTCAAGATGTAAAAGGTGAAATCATTGTTGTTAGTCAATTTACCCTTCACGCCTCCACCAAAAAAGGCAATCGCCCTTCTTATATAAAAGCAGCCAGACCAGAAACCGCCATTCCTTTGTATGAACAATTTGTCGAAACACTTGGAATAATTTGCGAACAAAAAATTCAAACAGGAGAGTTTGGAGCAATGATGGAAGTCGCATTGATAAACGATGGTCCCGTAACCATAGCAATTGATACCAAAAACAAGGAATAACACTTCGACCACTTCGACAGGCTCAGTGACCTTACTTCGACACGGTCACTGAGCTTGTCGAAGTGAAACGGTCATCGAGCTTGTCGAAGTGAAACGGTCACCGAGCTTGTCGAAGTGAAACGGTCACCGAGCTTGTCGAAGTGAGACGGTCACTGAGCTTGTCGAAGTGAAACGGTCACTGAGCTTGTCGAAGTGAAACGGTCACCGAGCTTGTCGAAGTGAGACGGTCACTGAGCTTGTCGAAGTGAAACGGTCACTGAGCTTGTCGAAGTGGTAATATTAAATTAATATTAACCACCAAAATTCCTATTATTAAGGATTTAGTAACAAAAATTTGCATCTATGCGTACTTTATGTTAACTTTGTGTTAACAAACAAACAACTTTAGATTAATTAAGCTTACCCAACTTCCTTGATCTCATAAAATTCAAAGCAATGGCAAATACATTATATAGAGAAGAACAAAATTACAGAAATTGGGAAACCATAGGATTTATTGGTTTACTAATTGCTGGATTGTTATATGGAATCATTTCAGGAAATGCGACTAAAACTATGGCTATCTCGCCTATGTGGATTTCTGCTTGCCTTGTTTCACTGTCTATTTTTATGTTTTATTTATTAAGCATAAAGTTAAGAGTGAGTGTTTCTGACAAAAATATTTCTTACCAATACTTTCCAATTCATTATAAAAAGAAAAAAGTAAAAATTGAGGACATTGATTATTGCGCTGTTATAGACAATAATCTTGCTCAATCTTACACAGGAGGCAATTTAAATATTGCTGTGAGAGAACAAATGTATAGTGTTAGCGGAAGAACTGGCGTACAATTGGTTTTGAAAAATAATAAACGCCTTTTTATAGGAACAAAAAATCCCGAGCAATTGAAACAGAACATTCAGTCTGTTGTGAAAAAGTAATTAATTATAAAATATCCATTTTAAAAACCGTTCTAGCTGTTTTCGTCCATCAGCTTAAACGGTTTTTTTTGTTTAGGAACGGCTCATAAATAAGTGTCCAACAATGGGTTCATAATGTGGTTACATATAAAATTCACGCGGTTCGACGCTCGGTTAATTTTCGGACGGCGAGGATCACTTCCAATGAAGTTGTCTCCCCGCTGTCCGCTGCAATGCATTGCATTCATTGGAACTTGTTTTTGGGGCGAATTGCAATTCGCCCTTAAGGATTGCTTCGTGGCAAAATTTGTCTTAAACATCTGTTCCAATAAATGCAATACATTTCCACTCGCATCGGGCGTAGTTTCGCATATTTAGCCCCTCCGTCGTAAGATTCTTCCTCCGCGCTTCCCTTGCTTACAAATAGTCTTTTAACTTTGCAAATTATGAAAGATATTACAATTAAAGAAGCGCAAGCCCTAGTAGATGATTGGATAAAAACCATTGGCGTTAGATACTATAGTGAACTGACCAATATGGCAATCCTTACCGAAGAGGTTGGAGAAGTAGCAAGACTCATGTCGAGAATCTACGGAGAACAGTCTTTTAAAAACCCTGACGAAGCTAAAAATCTCGGAGATGAATTGGCGGATGTGCTGTGGGTACTTATGTGTATCGCGAATCAAACAGGCGTGGATCTGACAGACGCACTCCAAAAAAACATCGACAAAAAAACAAAACGTGACAAAGACCGCCACAAAAACAATCCCAAACTATCATAAGAGGCAATCGCATTGACGTACAGACGCGATTCATCGCGTCTCCACCTAAAAATTCAGCATAGCTTCATCGCGTCTCCAACTAAAAATTCAGCATAGCTTCATCGCGTCTCCAACTAAAGCAACATTCCTACAAGAACGGGACCTTTACAATTTTTGCTTCGATCTTTTTGTTTCTTACTGCAATAAAAATTTCACTATCGCGCTTTGATTTTGCCCGATCAATATATGCCATTCCGATTGCCTTCTCCAAACTTGGAGATTGCGTTCCAGATGTGACCACACCTATTTCATCGCCTTTTTCATCCACCACTAAATAGTCTTTTCGGGGAATGCCTCGACCAATCATCTCAAAACCAACCAATCGACGGCTTGTTTTTTCTTTTTTATCCTTTGCTATAAAATTTTTACCGATAAAATCTTTTTCCAAACTGACAATCCAACCTAAGCCAGCAGCAATAGGACTAGTAGTGTCATCAATATCATTGCCATATAAGCAAAAACCCTTTTCTAACCTTAAAGTGTCTCTTGCAGCCAATCCAACAGGTTTTATTCCAAGCTCTTCACCAGCAGATAATATTGACTCCCATATATGTGCAGTATCTTTTGGTTTGACATACAATTCAAAACCGCCAGCTCCTGTATAGCCAGTTGCAGAAATAAGAACATTTTCAATGCCAGCAACCGTTCCTGTAGTAAAATGGTAATATTCTAGCTTGGCTAAGTCCAAGGAACATATTTTCTCTAAAATTTCGAGGGATTTGGGCCCTTGGAGTGCCAAAAGCTCTGTTTTGTCCGAAACATCGGTCAAAGTGCAGTCAAACTGGTTGTTTTTAGAAATCCAATCAAAGTCTTTTTGGATATTAGATGCATTGACCACCAACATATATTGTGTTTTGGATAACCTATAAACCAGTAAGTCATCTACAATTCCTCCATTTTCATTAGGAATACAAGAATATTGAACACCTCCATTCTTTAATTTAGCAACATTATTGGTCAAAACTTTTTGTAAAAGCGTCAAAGCTTCTGGACCCTCCACTAAAAACTCTCCCATATGAGAAACATCGAACAAACCTGCTTTATTTCTAACAGCAAGATGCTCCTCTTTAATATTAGAATAAGATATGGGCATTTCAAAGCCTACAAATTCCAGCATTTTTGCTCCTAGATCTATGTGTTTTTGATTTAAACTTGTTTTTTTCACGAGTATTTTTTATTGCAAATGTAGTTTAAATGTAGGTTAAATAACACATAATATTAAGGAAAATTCAACTATTAAGTACCTTTTATGGGCTTCAAGTGTCTCAAAAAAGCGCAAAATCGAACAATCATTGCTTGTTAGCCTTGTTTTTTTAAGGTTCTACTAGGTTTTTGACTTTAAATTTTATTAGCTTTGCGCATATTTTAAGACTAACTAGTCGATTGAAATAACTTTTAATAACGATTATATTTAAATTATTTAAGATGAAAAAAGCAGATTTAATTGCAAGAATAGCAGATGATGCTGGAATTAGCAAAGCAGATGCAGACGCTGCACTGAAGTCATTTATTGATGCATTAGGTGATACTTTAAAAGGTGGTGATAAACTAAGCCTTTTAGGTTTAGGAACATTTTCAGTGACTCACCGTCCTGAAAGACAAGGAAGAAACCCTGCAACGGGAAAAGCGATGACTATACAAGCTAAAAATGTTGTTAAATTCAAGCCTGGTAAAGCAATGGCTGAATTAGTTAACTAATAGCTATATTTAAACAATAAATTCTAAGGCAAGTACAATTAAAGATTGTACTTGCCTTTTTTTTCTGGCTAAAAAACAATAAATCCAATATCATTGACAACATTGAGCTTTTGCTACCGTTAATCATTGAAACCATAAAAAGTTGCATGAATCATACGAAGTTATTAACATTTCTAGCCCTCTTCACCTTTTTTATTTGTCAATCAAGTACTTCTTCGGCTCAAATTCGAGATTATCAAGAATATGGGGTTTGGCTAGGTGGTGCCAACTATTTTGGTGATTTAAACACTACATACGACTTTGGGACAACTCGTCCCGCTGGTGGATTCTTTTATAAATACACCACTGGAGCCTATATTGCACTTAAGGCAGGGGTAAATTATGCTAGATTAACAGGGAAAGACAAACGATCCTCAGCTCCTTTTCAATTAGCTCGAAATTTGGATTTCAAAACCAATGTTATTGAAGCTACTGCTCAGGTTGAGTTTAATTTTAAAAAATACATTCCTGGAAATAAAAAACATTTCTTTACACCTTATTTGACATTAGGTATCTCCGTTTTTCATTTCAATCCTAAATCCGATTACGAAGGAACAACTTACAATTTGCAAGAATTGGGTACAGAAGGGCAGCAAAACCCTTATGCTAATGATGTTTCAGGTGGAGAAACACTAACTCCTTATAAATTGAATCAATTTGCTATTCCACTTGGATTTGGATATAAACATTGGATTAGTGATTTGTGGAATGTAGGTTTTGAAGCTTCTTATAGATTTGCCATGACAGATTACCTGGATGATGTGAGCACCAACTATGTAAGTACCAATGTTTTAGGTGGCTCGGCTTCTATTCCAGCAGCTCTTGCAGATCGCTCAGATGAAGTTGGAGAATCAATTGCTGAAAGTGGTAGACAAAGAGGAGACCGTGTAAGTAATGATGGTTTCGCTTTTATTGGTATATTTGTAACCTATACTATTTTCCAAGGTAACTGTCCTAAACAATAATTAAATGGGGTCCAAAAGGGATTTATTAGATAAAAACAATATCCCACAGCACATTGCAATAATTATGGATGGCAATGGTCGCTGGGCAAAACAAAAATTCGGACGAAATCGAATATTCGGACATAGCAAAGGCGTCAACTCTGTGAGATTGACTACCGAAGCTTGCAGGGAGATTGGTGTAAAATACCTTACCCTTTACACTTTCTCTACAGAAAATTGGACCAGACCTGCTTCAGAAATCAACGCTTTAATGAAACTACTCGTTAAAACTATAAAATCTGAAACTAAATCTTTGAAAAAAAACGGGGTCAAACTTAATACTATTGGTGAAATAGATCGATTGCCAGGTGATTGTTGTAAATATTTGGAGGAAGCTATGGAAGCTACTAAGGACAATACTGAGTTAATTCTTACCTTAGCATTAAGTTATAGTTCAAGACGTGAGCTGACTACTGCTATTAGAAAAATTGCAGAAGATGTTGCCAAAGGAACTTTATCACCTGAAAATGTAAATGAAAAGCTGATAGAATCCTATTTGGCGACTCGCAACATTCCTGATCCTGAATTATTGGTGAGAACCAGTGGTGAAAAAAGAATTAGCAACTATCTGCTTTGGCAAATAGCCTATTCTGAACTTTATTTCACGGATACTTTATGGCCAGATTTTGATAAAGAAGAATTATACAAAGCCGTTTACGAATTTCAACAGAGAGAAAGAAGATTTGGTAAAATTAGTGAACAAGTTATTGCTGAATAGATTTTGCCTCCTAACCTAAACATATAATGAAACACATTTTTCTAAAAAACCTTAGCTACTATACCTTTTTATTTTTCTTACTTGCTTCCTTTTCTGGTCTTACTGGCTTGAACTTAATCGCACAGGATGAGGATACTCAAAAAATGGAGTATGATGCGGTAAAAGAATATGAAATCGGCGGCATTACAGTTTCTGGAACGCAATTTTTAGATGAAAAGATTTTGTCTTCTTTGTCTGGGCTAGCAATTGGAGATATTATTAAGGTTCCTGGAGATAAAATACCTAAAGCAATTAAAACGCTATGGAAACAAGGGCTTTTTGCTGATATTGAAATCTACGCCTCTAAAATAATCAACAATATTATTTTCTTGGATATTCATCTAAAGGAGCTTCCTAGAATGTCTAAATTTAAATTTGAAGGGGTGCGAAATTCTGAAGTGGATGAACTTAGAGATAAATTGCCTTTGCTTGCGGGTAGAATCTTAGATTCTAATACAAAAAACAAAGTCATTACTCAAACCACAGAATATTATGTTGACAAGGGATTTCTTCATACTCTAGTAAACTTAAAAGAAACCGTTGACACGCTTAGACCTAATAACGTTATTTTAGCAATCAATGTTAATAGAGGTAAAAAGGTAAAAGTAAATGACATCATTTTCTCTGGTGTAGAAAATGTGTATCCTAGAAAAGTGAAAAAAAGCATGGAGCACACCAAGGGCAAAACCAAAATTGACCCTAATGCTCCTAAAGACATTTGGAAAGATATTAGAGGCTCAAAACTAATTCCTGTTCTTGCTAATGTTTCTATCAATGATGCTTTGAATTATTTTGATGATAAATTTAGGTTTGGACTATTCACTGCTTCAAAATTTAAAAAAGACGACTTTAATGACGATAAAAAATCAATCATTGCCTATTACAACTCTGAAGGTTATAGAGATGCGCGTATTGTCAGTGATTCTATTGTAATTGCAGACAATGGGCATTTAGATATACACATTAAAGTAGATGAAGGCAATCGCTATTACTTCAGAGATTTTGATTGGACGGGTAATACAAAATACGATGATGCAACGCTCAACAAAATTTTGAGCATTGATCCAGGGGAAGTTTACAGCTCTGAAAAATTAAATCAAAGACTTTTTGGTGATCCTACGGGAAGCGATGTAAGTGCTTTGTATATGGATGATGGATATTTGTTTTTTAATGTTCAACCCATTGAAGCTAGAATTGACAACGACTCTATTGATTTAGAAATGAGGGTTTATGAGGGTCCAGAAGCTACTATAAACGATATTGTAATTGGTGGTAATACCAAAACAAATGAACACGTTATTAGACGTGCTTTATTTACTAGACCTGGAAGTAAGTTTAGAAGAACAGATTTGATACGTTCTCAACAAGAATTGGTCGCATTAAATTATTTCAACCCGCAATCTATTGGTATTCAGCCTATTCCTAATCCGCAAGATGGAACGGTAGACATACACTATCAAGTGGAGGAACGTCCTTCCGATCAATTGGAATTGTCTGCTGGTTGGGGTGGAACTTCACTAGTAGGTAGTGTTGGGGTTTCTTTTAATAATTTTTCTCTTAAAAATACTTTTTCTAAAGAGGCTTGGAAACAACGTGGAATTCCTTCAGGAGATGGTCAGCGTTTATCTGTAAGATTTCAAGCAACTGGTCCTAGCTTCCAATCTTTGAGTGCTTCATTTACAGAACCGTGGCTTGGTGGAAAAAGACCAAATGCATTTACTGTAGCTCTTTCACGTGCCAGACAAGCTTTTTATCCAACAAGAAATGGATTGTTTGATTTCGACGAAGATCCTACTCGTTTATTGGTAAATAACTCTCTGACGGTTTCTTTGGGTAGAAGATTGCGTTGGCCTGATGACAACTTTACTTTGGTAAATGCAGTTAGGTTGTCTCACTTTAGATTAGATAATTGGGTAAACCAATTTGTGATTACAGATGGAAACTATTTTAATTTTAGTTTTAATACAACTTTGTCTCGTTCTACTGTATTTAATCCTATTTATCCTAGAAGTGGATCTACAATTAGTTTAACAGCAGAGTTTACGCCTCCTTATTCTGCGTTTGATAATAAGGATTACTCTGTTATGGCTGATAGTCTTAAATACAGATGGACAGAATACCATAAATGGAAGTTTAAAGCAGAGTGGTTTACAGAGTTGGCTGATAAATTGGTTATTAGAATTTCTGGAAAAGGTGGGTATCTTGGACATTATAATGATCAAATTGGAACGGCTCCATTTGAGCGTTTCTGGATTGGTGGTGATGGATTGTCTAATCAAATCAACGGATTTTTAGCTGGTACAGATATCTATTCTCTGAGGGGATACAATGAAAATGAAATAACCAAAAATGCGGTTCTTAAAGATTTTGGCGACGGTAACGGTTTACAACAAGTTAAACTGGGTGATCCTTTTATGAGTAAATTAACCTTAGAAATGAGATACTTGCTGAGTCCTAACCCAACTGCAACTATTTATGCTTTGGCGTTTTTGGAAGGAGGTAATTCCTGGAACGGCTTTAGAGATTACAACCCACTTAACTTAAATCGTTCGGCAGGATTGGGTCTGAGAATTTACTTGCCTATGTTTGGTTTAATGGGCTTTGATTGGGGCGTTGGTTTTGACAAAGATAGACGTGGCTATTTCCCAGAAGATAAATTAAGTAAATACTTAAATTATTTTGGAGAGTTCCACTTTGTACTTGGATTTAACCCAGAATGATCGAATGCTTGAATGCTTGAATGCCTGAATGAAAAATGCAAGAATGCGAGAATGCGAGAATGATTCAAGGTATTGTAACTAAAAATTGAAGTATTGTATTTATTAAAGCTAATGAAGCATTATAACATTGAATCATTATTTCTCAAAGCTTTGCAACTTTTTTTGCTTCAAAAGGCTCTTTTTAAAGTAAAAAGTAGACTTTTGTATGAAAATTAATTTTTGTTAATATGAAATGTAAGTACCTATGCATAAATAATTGTCATTTCTGACGAAGCTATTTTTTCGCTATGTTAGTGGTCCGACATTTCGGCAAAAAATCTATGCCGGTCCGTCGCTCGGTAGCCTAGCTCTGGTTATATTTTTTAACCGATCCGTCGATACGGACGCATAGCGGAAAAAGAGATTGTCAGAAATGTATCAATTATTTGTGCTTAGGTACTTAATTTTAACATCTGTATAAACTTTCTTGAAAAGTGGCAGTCCTAGACGTTGAAATTTAACATTTAAAATTACTGATATGAAAAAGTTAATAATACTGGCAGCATTCATTTTGACAACCACAATTGTTAGCAATGCTCAAAAAATAGTTTTTGTTGATACTGAGAAAGTATTGAGTAGTATGGGTGAATATAAGGAAGCTCAAAAAGAAATTGATAAGATTACTGAAAAGTGGCAGAAAGAAGTTCAGGGACAGTATGAGGTAATCGATCAAATGTACAAAACGTATCAAGCGGAAGAAATTTTGCTTACAGATGATATGAAGCAAAAAAGAGAGGAAGAAATCATTGCTAAAGAAAAGGAAATGAAGGATTTTCAAAAGGAAAAATTCGGATTTGAAGGTGCGCTTTATAAAAAAAGACAAGAATTGGTAAAACCTGTTCAGGATAAAATCTATGCAGCTATTGAAAAAATGGCGCAGCAAAGAGCGTATGACTTTGTTTTAGATAAATCTAGTGGCGTTTCTATTCTTTTCGCCAATGAAAAATATGATAAAACTGATGAGGTCATGGATGACCTTGGAATACTTAAAAAATAAACCCCATTTCGTTAATATTGCAATGGAACAGCTAAGTGAAACGAAATTAATAACTAGCCCCAATTTATCATCATCTTTTTCCGATTTCCTTTGTCAAAAAAGTAAACCGTAGCCCTGCTATGCTTGACTTTTTTGACAAAGGAAATCAAAAAAATCTACACGGTCCGACGATTCGGTAAATTTTGGAGCTACTTATTTATTTCATTTCACTAAGGAACGTATACAAAATAACTTATTCAAACTTGACACATATTAATGAGCTATTCCTATATTTGCAATGATTTTTAAACAACTTTTGACTTATGTTAATCAAACTATCGAACGCCCTATACAAAACTGCATTTTTGCTTGTTTGCTTGTTTTTATTGAACACGGGCATTTCTAATGCGCAAAAATTTGGGCATTTAAATTCAGCAGAGCTTTTATCTGAAACAGCTTCTTGGAAATCTGCTGAACAACAGGTAGCTGAACTTCAAAAAAGCCTTGAAAGCCAATACAATGCAAAATTGGAAAATTACCAAACAGAGATTGGTGCTTTGCAAAAAAGATATGAATCTGGTAATATTTCGCAGGCAGAATTAGAAGGAGAGCAAAACAGAATCGTAGAACTTGAAAAAAGTATTGCGCAATTTGAGTTAGATGCTCAACAACAAGTTCTAAAACAAGAACAAACGATATTGACGCCTATTCTTGATAATGCAAAAACAGCCATTGAGCAAGTTGCACAGGAGAATGGATTTAGTTACATATTTGATACAAGTGTAACAAGTGCCGTTATTTTTGCTATAGACTCTGAGGACGTAAAAGCCTTAGTGAAAGCTAAACTTCAATAAACTTTAGAAAGACATAACAATTAGATATTACAATTATGAAACATATATTAAGAACATTTTTTGCTTTAATCATTTTATTGAGTGTAAGCAATATGGTATCAGCCCAAAAGTTTGGCCATTTGAATAGTGCCGAGCTTTTATCTCAATTACCAGCATGGAAATCTGCTGAAAAGGAATTAGAGACCTTTAGTAAACAAAAAGAATCTCAATTGGCGAATCTTCAACAAGATTATGCTGGGAAAGTTGAGAAATTACAAGGGGACATTCAATCTGGTATTATTACCAAAATTGAAGAGCAAACAAGAACGGAAGAGCTGTATGGCTTGCAGGCAAAAATGCAAGAATTTTCTGCACAAGCACAACAAGAAGTTTTACAGAAAGAACAATCTTTGACTGAACCAATCATTAATAAAATTAAAACCTCTATTGAATCAGTAGCTGCTGAAGGTGGGTTTACTTATATTTTTGATACCTCTACAGGTGTATTATTGTATTTCCCTCCTGCTGATGATGTAACTGCAATGGTTAAGTCTAAATTAGGAATGTAGTTAGTCTGTGGTAAACACATAAAACAATTAGTAACGCTTAAATAATAAATTGTGCATCTTAGCAAAAAGATTTTTCAATATACAAGGCGAAAAACGGAGTCCTAGCAGGGCTAAGGTGAGTATTTTCAACACAGTAGATTGGAAAATATTGACGCTTAGATGCATAAGTTATTTTTTGAGCGTTACTTAAATTAAAATAGTCGAAAATAAAAAAAACCGTCCGCCTTTGGCGGACGGTTTTTTTTATTTTACTTAAATTCGTCAATGAATCCGTCAATAAAAAAGAATCCCATTGGAATATTTGATTCTGGTACTGGTGGTTTGACTGTTGCAAATGCCATTTGCAAGCTGCTACCCAATGAGGATATTGTTTATTTTGGAGACATCGCACACCTTCCCTTTGGAGACAAATCCTCTGAAGCCATTAAAGGGTTTTCAAGAGACATTGCCAATTTCTTAGTACAAAAAAAATGCAAAGCAATTGTCATTGCCTGCAATACGGCTTCTGCTGTTGCTTATAACTATTTGCGAGAAAAGCATCCCGATCTCTTGATATTTAATGTAATAGATCCAATTGTCGATGCTGTTGTACTTTCTTCGGTAATTAAAAAAGTTGGGGTCATTGGTACAAATGTAACGGTGGAATCTAAAATATACGAAACGAAATTATTAGAGAAGAATCCAGATTTAATTATCCACTCAAAAGCGACAAGATCCTTGGTTCCGATTATCGAAGAAGGGCTTCACCATAAGAAGCATTTACTCTTTGCGCTACTGGATAATTACTTGGGGGTTTCGCCAATGGATGAAATTGACGGTTTGATTTTGGGTTGCACACATTATCCTATCATTAAAGAAGAAATCCAACACTATTTTGAAAATAAAGTGGAGGTTTTTGATGCACCAAGTATTGTTGCTAAGGAATTGCGGAAACAATTAAAATTAAAAGACCTTTTGAGATCATTAGAAGAGCCTAGTGATCACCAATTTTTTGTATCAGATTTTACTCCTGCCTTTGGTGAAATGACTGCCTTATTTTTTGGAAAAGCCGTTATTTTGAAAAAACAAAGTTTGTAAAAGAACAAGTTTTATCCTTCTTTTACTGCAGCGATTTTTTGTTTTAAATCTTTCAAATAATCTGCTGTAAGTGGCTTATTGTGGAATTCTAAAACCATCGGGTTTGTCTCCGCTTTTTCTCTATCGGCAGGACTTACAGAAGTTGTCATTACAACAATCTTTGGTGCGTTGGGTAGTTTCACATTTTCAAAAAGATTCAAAAATTCCCAGCCATTTATCTCTGGCATATTAATATCCAAGAAAATTACTTCTGGTATTTTTGAAAGTTCCCCACGCTCAATTTTACCAAAGTAGCTTAATGCTTCTTTTGCGGAAGAGAAAAACTTCTGTTCTTCTACCAAGCCTGAATGATCTACAACATAATTATGATAAAAGTTGGTAGCTTTATCATCATCAATAAATAATAAATAATCAAAAATTTTTTTCATTATCCTTCTTAGTTAATAATTGAAAGGTGAACAAAACCAAAGTAAAAATCAAAATGGATTTCGTATTTTTGGTTTATAAAAAATTCTGTTTCAAATTCGGTTGAAGTACTATTTACGCAAATAACACAATAATGTTTAATTTTTAACAAACAAATATATAGCACAATATATATAAAAAATTAAAAAATACACACTTTATCTCATCAGCTATTCTCGCTTTAGAACCTATTTCTTTCTCGCCTCCCGCATTCCCAACTTGATTGGGAATCTATACTTAGCGATGCAAGATAAACCTCGGATAACATCAGCTTGAAAACGATCAATTCTTTCTAAACCGAGAATTGCTGTTATCTCATTGATTTTTTGTTTTTTATAAAATAAAATAAGTTATGCAAATAAATAAATCATATGACAGATGGTCAAAAACTTATGACACGAATGTGAATAAAACCAGAGATTTGGAAGCCATTGCCCTCCAAAAAATCCTGGAAAACATTCCTTTTAATACCTGTTTAGAAATTGGTTGTGGTACAGGAAAAAACACGAAATGGCTGCTTTCCAAAGCACAATCTATCCTTTCTATAGACTTTTCTAGTAAAATGTTAGCCATTGCAAAAAATAAAATACAATCTCCAAATGTAGATTTCAAATTAGCCGACATTACTCAGAAATGGACTTTTGCAAAACAAAAATATGATTTGATAAATTTCAGCCTAGTTTTGGAACACATCGAAAATTTGGAGCATATTTTTCAAAATCTACAGAAATTTACCCACGTAGGAACTCATGTTTATATAGGCGAACTCCATCCTTTCAAACAATATTCAGGCAGTAAGGCACGCTTTGAAACAGGAGAAGGTACACAAGTTCTCACCTGTTTCACTCATCATCTATCAGATTTCACCAATTTAGCAAATCAATATGGTTTTGAAATTGTATCCGTCAATGAATTTTTTGACAATGATGATAGGAATAGTATTCCCAGGATATTGACAATGGTTTTGAGGATTTAACATTCACTTCCTTACCCAAACAAAGACCTTAATTCGTCAGCATCTTCGGGTTTCATTCTGCCTGCTAGAATCAATCTGAGTTGACGGCGTTTCATTGCTTTTTCAAATTGCTCTTTTTCTTCATCCGTTTTAGGCACAAGTTCAGTAGCCTTGGTTGGTCGTCCATTGCTATCTAATGCTACAAAAGTATAGTAGGCATCATTGCATTTATAACGTGTTTGTGTAGGTAAATTTTCAGCCCACACTTCTACAAAGGTTTCTATAGAAGAGTTGAAAGTACGAGTAACTTTTGCTTCTATGGTTACCACATCTCCCAACTTTATTGGATTTAGAAAAGAAACATGATCTACTGAAACAGTAACTACCAGTCGATTGGCTAATTTTTGGGCACTTATAGCGGTGGCTATATCCATCCAATGCAATATTTTACCACCTCTAAGATTGTTTAAAGCGTTGGTATCATTTGGCAAAACCATTTCTGTCTTGATGGTTTTAGTAGCTGAAGGATGTTTAAATTTTTCTGGCATTGTTAATTTTTGACAAATGTACAATACTATAACGTCCTGCCAAAAATTGTTTGCAATATTTCATCCTCTAAGAACATGTATAAGTCTATACTGTGTACCTTTGCACAGATTTTTTAACTAAAACAAAATACAATGTCTATAAAAGTTGGTGATGTAGCTCCAGATTTTAAACTTTACAATTCAGATAAAAAAGAAGTCAGCCTTTCTGATTTCAAAGGTAAAACAGTTTTGATATTATTTTTCCCAATGGCTTTCACAGGCGTATGTACAACAGAGTTATGTACAATCAGAGACGGAATCTCTTTTTACAATGATGCGGATGCCGTTGTTTTAGGAATATCGGTTGACTCCGTATTTACATTAGAGAAATTCAAGGAAGAGCAATCTCTAAATTTTGACTTATTATCTGATTTTAATAGAGATGTAGCCAAAGCTTATGATGCTTTATACGAAGATTTTGTGTTGGGAATGAAGCATGTAGCTAAAAGGGCGGCTTTTGTTGTAGACAAAGAAGGAATTGTTAAATATGCTGAAGTTTTAGAGAGTGCCGGTGATCTACCAAATTTTGATGAAATAAAAAATACTTTATCATCGGTGAAATAATAATTTCATCATTTTATAGTTTTTTTCTTGTTTTAATGAACTAAAATGGCATTTTTTTGATTAATTATATTGTCTTAGGATAGGTAGACCTAACTAAAATCATCATAATTATTGTTAATAAGCATTTTACGTCTTACAATTAAACAATATTTGATATAATGGTTTCGTTTAGCTAGTGTAATTTTATAATCAAAAACAATACAATATGTCTAGAGCTTCGAGTAAAAAGGTGAATCTTAAAGATGGATTCTACATAGAAGTGAGCAACAGATTAGGCGGATCGCCTATTAAGCTTTCAAGACCAACCAAAAGTGAAGTTTTAATGTTGATGAAGCAACACCAAAAATCGAAAAACGTGAAATTTATCGGTCAAATTGAAAACCAAGTCAATATTGATAACAAGTTATAAATAATGGTTTTTGAAAACTACAGACCTGCGAGGTTTTGGAAATCTCGCAGGTTTGTAGTTTTTAAAAACCTTACTTTCCTTCCAAAACACCTTTCATATTCTCTAAGCTTTCTTCTAGGCTAGTATTTAATATTCTTTTCATTATAAAACCTTTTATTGACATTATTGGATTGCTACCCATATCCGTATCAAAAGACCAGGTTACTTTCGTTCCATTTTCGTCTGGTTCAAACTTCCAAGTACCGTTTCCACCTCCTTGATCAAATTTTAACGCTGTTTTTATAGAGGAATTGGGATTGCTTTCAACGATCTCCATAGATCCATTGCCACTTGATTCACTTTTCCAAGTGTAAGTCGCCCCTTTTCCAACTTTTTGTCCTGGATAAGAAATAGCCATCCCTGGATCATTTAATTTCCAATAAGACCAGTTTTCCCAATTTTCCACATTGTTTACTTGATTGAAAACAGTAGCGGCTGGTGCATTGATTGTTTTAGTTTGTTCAACATGAATTTTTCTCGGTAAAATAGCCCCTACAATTACAGCTAGAAGGATAAACATCATAAAGAGAAAAATGAGTGTTCTTAATAGTTTCATAACTAATTAATTTACAATTTATACAAGATTGGTTAATACAAAATTTTGCTTGACTTCAAGATTTTGATTAACAAAGTAAGCATTTTTTATAAGAAAGGTTAACAGAATTGTCTCAACTTTTCTTTTTCTGGTATAGCTTTTCTTTCTCAACAATCTCTACTTCTTGATCTTGTTTGAGTTTTTTACTAATTTCTCGATAAGGTGCACTAACCACCCTATCCTCTCCTGAAACACCGCTTTTTATCTCAATATAACGATCATCTTGGATTCCTGTCTTGACTTCTTTTTGTGAAATTTTGCCTTCAGTATCAACTGTAAACACGACTATCAGTAATTCATCTTCATTTTCATCTGTCTTTAAAGAATCAGCAATTTCACGGGTAGCAACAGATTGGATAGGAACTGCTAATATGTTTTCAACTCTTTTGGTTTCTATATCGGCAGAAGCAGACATACCTGGTCGGAAAACAAAGCGATTCTCGGATTTCAGTAAATCTTCGTAGGACTCTTTCAGCAGTCTAATTTTAACGGTGTAATTGGTTACTTGGTCGTTGCTAAGAACTGCAGCAGCATCTGTCGAATTGGAAATTTGCGTTACCACTCCTTCGAACTCTCTAGCTGTATAAGCATCTATTTCAACAATGGATTTATCGCCTTCCTTAACTTTAACAATGTCATTTTCACTCACCTCCACCCTCAATTCCATTTTATCAAAATTAGAAATACGCATTAGTTCGGTTCCTGCAAATTGTGCTGTACCAACAACACGCTCTCCTTTTTCTACATTTAAACTAGAAACAACACCATCCATTGGAGCATAAATATTGGTTTTTTTAAGACTTTTTCTAGCTTCTTTTAAAGATGCTTCTGCACTTTTTACACTAAAATTTGTACCACTTAGCACTTCTTCTTGTGCCTTTACTTCTGCCTCTAAAGATTTTACTGTCGATTCGGATTCTTCCAATGCAGACAAAGCAAGTAAATCTTCTTGAAAAAGAGAACGATTTCTATCCAATACTCTGTTGGCTTGACTCAATTGCTCTTCTATTTGAATGATTCTAGCCCTAATATTCGCTGTGTTTGATTTGGCAGAATTAACGGATGCTTCTGCTCTTTCTACTTGTGTGGTATAAAGATCTGGTTCAATTTGTGCTAAAAAATCTCCTTTAGAAACGGAGTCTCCCTCTGCTACAGAAAGCTTGATGATCTCGCCAGAAACATCAGAGGCAACTTTTACTTCTATTTCTGGATAAATTTTTCCAGAGGCAGAAACAGATTCTGTAATGACTCTTTCTTTGACTTCTTCAACTGCTACTTTTGTCAATACTTTTTTGCCGACCCAACCCATCCTTTTGGCAACAAAAAGACCTGTTAAAAGAAGAATGGTTATGATTACAAGGGTGATGATAATACCCTTCCCTGATCCTTTTTTCTTTCTTTTTGACATAATGATATTTTGGTTAGTAACATTCAAATTTCGCAGATTTAAAATTTTGGTCTGCCTTCAACTTGATTGGAGGACGGCGAGGATCATTTCCAAGTTCGTAGTCTCCCCGCTGTCCGCTGCAATGCATTTATGTGTGTGGAATAGACCTACGAGGTTTTTGAAACCTCGTAGGTCTATTCCACACACATAAATACATTTCCACTCGCATCGGGCGTAGTTTCGTATATTTAGCTGCGCTGTCGCAATGTTTATCCTCCACGCTTCCCTGACTACAATGCATATACGTATCACAGACAAGGCATGCCTTGTCTCTGCGGTGATCATTGAAACTTTGCGTGGACGACGATCACTGAATCTTTGCGCAGACGTTGCATGCAACGTCTCTACTGTAATAAAATATTCGTTTTATTAATTTGATTTCTTTTTGAAAACCCAAACTTTTTCTGTTTCATCCATTGCTTGAATAATCATTCCCTTTTCTTCTAGCTTTAATATTTTAAAACTTTCTTTTTGATCAATTTCTTTGTCTGGCTCAGTTGAGTTAAAATATCCTTTTGTTTTGGTAAAATGACAGTTTAATGTTTCAGTTGCTTGGTCTACCGTGAATGTTCCCATTCTAGAATGTCCAAAGCCACACGATGGTGGAAGCTTGAAATAAATAACGTTTTTTTCTGGAAACTCTAATGCAAACAGGCCTCCACGACGAGGTCGAGCATCAACAATTTTCCCTTCTTCGTCTTCCACAGCCTCCAGCCATGACCCACTTAAATATTTTTCTATCAAAGTATTTTGCTTTTCTTTATTGTTATTGACTTTATCAACTTGATTTTGTCGATCTTGATTGACTTTTACTCCATTTGGATTGTCTTCAATTATTGCTTTTTGTTCTTGACAGTTTGATGCCATCGTTAAAAACACACAGAATATTATGGTTAGGAATTTCATAGTTTATTTTTTTGTAAAATGAACTGCTATTATGATTAGATATATCAGCTCATAGAGGAATTTAGTGGAAATGCTTTTAGCTATTGGCTTTTGGCACTTGGCTTTTGACCAAAAGCCAACAGCTAACAGCCACCAATACAACAGCCAAAGACCAACAACGTTTCCACTAAATCCTTTCATGAGCCGATATATCATTTAAGGTTTAGTGATTTACCCGCATAAAAATCAAGTATTTTTAATCTGAACATATACTCATATTTTGCTGAATTCAGGTTGAGTTTTGCCACTGCTAAGTTGTTTCTTGCTGTTGCATACTCAAGAGCGGTAGAAAGCCCAAGATCGTACCTTTTTTCAATATTAGCCAAAGATTGTTCTAATGATATTATGTTTTTTTTATTCGTTTCATAAGCTTTTGAAGCAGCACGAGCTACTTGATAAGCTTGTTGAATCGTTTGGTACAAAGTGTTTTGAGCGATTTTTTGAGTAAGTTCGGCGTTTTTCATCGCTATCTCTGATCTTTTAATGCCATTTTTTATTTGATTTCTATTAAAAATGGGAACAGAAACATTTACACCAATATTATAACTAAAGTTTTCATTAATTTGTGTTCCAAAAGGTATTGCTTTGGTCTTTCCTCCTTCTACTGGCACATTAAAAGGCACTATAGGAAAAACAGGAAACTGCTGCTCTCCATTCACTGCAACACCTATTGGTAGATTAACTTCCTCGTATTCTGTGGGCAATTTAATACCAGCATAGTTACTAGAGGCACCACCCGCTAAAGTGACAGTCGGGTATTGTTGCCCCTTTGCTAATTCAACATCAGTTTCAGCAATGTCTTTTTGTAGTTCTGCTGATTTTATTTCTGGAAGATTTTTTAATGATAATGTATATATTTTTTCAACATCATAGTTTGCCAACTCTTCTGGTGATGGCACTTCTATTTCTGGAATTGCCACATCAATTTCTTCCTCATAATATTCCAAAATTTGCATCAAGTTTAGCTTGGCAAAGCTCAAAGCATTTTCAGCATTGACTATTCCTAGCTGTTCATTCGCAATTTGAGATTCTATGTTTAAGATGTCTCCTTTTGGTAACACTCCGGCATTTATTAATTTCTCTATTCTGCTTTTTTGCTGTTGTGTTATTGACAATTGTTCGTTTAGAACGTTTAATTGGTCTTTGGATCTCAATATCTCTAAATAGGCAGAAACAATACTTAAGCCTAAGTTATTTTCTTGGATATTTTCTTGAAACTTAGCATCTTTTAAGGATAGTTCGCTTCTTTTAATGCTGTTCTTCAAATTAAACCCTCTGAAAACATCTACTCCAGTATTTAAACCGATGAAGGTGGTTGGCAAAGTTTGAGACCGAAACTGATTGGTGGTGGGATCAATGGATCTACCAAAGTTCAATCGCTGATTAAACACGCCACTCACAAAAGGAAGACGGTTCGATTTGCTTTGTTCTAGGTCCAATTCAGAAAGTTCTGTATTGATTTGGGTTTGTTTTAACTGAATATTGTTTTCTTTTGCATAACTAAAACATTTTTCAAGCGTCCATACATTGGACTGAGAAAAGGCGTTAGAGTATATAAGTAAAGATAGACAGGTTAATATTATGCTTCTTTTCATTGGTTTTAAGAATAATTTGATAATTATATCAATCATTTTTTAAAGATAATAATTCCAAACATACATTTAATTTTTTTTCTATTAAAGCGAAAATAATGCTGTTTGTAAAAGGGGAAGTGAAACGAAATTAATAACTAGTCCCAATTTCACAAAGATTTAACACAAAAACTATGCTTGATGAGACAAAAATGGGAGAATATTACATGCAACAGGCCCTCCAACAGGCAAAGATAGCAGAAGAAAACGGTGAAGTACCTGTTGGAGCTATTGTTGTGTGCAAAAAAACCATCATCGCGAAAGCGCATAATCAAACGCAACAATTGAACGATGTTACTGCGCACGCTGAAATGATCGCAATTACGTCCGCTACTAATTATTTAGGTAGTAAATATTTGCATGAATGCACGATTTATGTTACTCTTGAACCATGTTTGATGTGCGCATCGGCAATGATGTGGGCACAATTGGGCAAAGTGGTCTTTGGTGCAACTGATTTAAAAAAGGGGTTCCAAAACTACGATATTCCAGTATTACATAAAAATACTGCTTGCGATCATGGCTTGCTAGAATTGGAATGTGGGAATATTTTAACAAAATTTTTTAGAAAGAAAAGAAAATGAAAAAACTGATTTTATTACTTGTTTCTTGCTATTTCTGCAATCTGTCAGGTTTACAGGCTCAGTCTGGCTGGGATTGTCCTCCAATTATCCCCAATCCTAGTACTCATCTCTTATTTTTGCCTGATACTATAAAATTTAGTATCAATTGTATAAATGTTGGAGATTTTATTGGTGCATTTCATATTGATAATGGTCAGGAGGTTTGTAATGCTTCTGTTAGTTGGGAGGACAAAGACGCAGGAATAACTGTATTTGGAGATGATCCATTAACATCAGAAAAAGAGGGTTTTTCGGCTGGTGAAGCTATTATCATTAAAGTTTGGAATGGAGTAAATGATCAATCACACGATGCAACAGCCGTATATGCCAATCCAGCAGATTATTTTGCTGTAGATGCTGTGGGCTTCTTTTCTGATGGCTCTATTAGCCTTATAGAAGAGTTAGACATTGAATTGAATAATAACAACAATCAAACTGAGATGTCTTTTAAGGTTTTATTAGAAGGTCCATATCAATCTGATGGTATAATGCAGACAAGTCCTTTAAACTTAACGAATGCTCAACCTTATGGTTTTGCTCCTTATAATCATAATGGGAATGAAATGGTCTCCTTTTTTCCAAATAATGCGATCGATTGGGTTTTGGTGGAGGCTCGTTCGGGTACTGCCAATGCAACTGGAAGTACCAAAGGAACAACTGTTGTTGAAACCAAAGTTGGCTTTTTATTGGAAAATGGAAGCGTAGTGGACCCATTGACAGGATCAAATTTAATTTTTAGCAACTTGGTTAGTGGAACCTCCTATTATTTTTGCATTCGTCATCGCAATCACCTCGATGTGTTGACTTCTAAAAAATATACGGCAGGCTACCCTTTTTTAATTGATTTCACTAAAAATGAAACAGTTCTGGGAGATAATCAGCTAAAATTAAGCAATGATGGATATTTAATGATGTATACTGGAGATTTTTCTCAAGATGGCATCATTCAATCTACTGATTTTGATTTATGGAAATTAAATCCTGCTGCCAATGGAGTGTATGAGGTAGAAGATGCAAATTTGGATGGTGTCATTCAAATCACTGATTATGATTTATGGTTTCGCAATAAAGCTAAATTGGGTATCATTGAAGTACGTTACTGAATTATGAGTTATGAATTATGGGTTATGAATTCTTTGCATTTAACCACAGTTTGAATGCTTTGTAGTTAACCACGTTTTGAATGCTTTGTAGTTAACCACGTTTTGAATGCTTTGTAGTTAACCACATTTTAAACATTTTACATAAAAAAAGACCGCCTAAATTTTAGGCAGTCTTAGATGAAAATTATTCTTTCTTTGCTTTTGTCGTTGTTTTAGCTTTCGCCTTTGTAGCAGTTTTAGGCTTTGCTTTTGCCTTTGGTGCTGCTTTTGCTTTTGGCTTTGCTTTTGCCTTTGTTTTTTTAGCCTTTGTCTTTGGTGGAGGAGCTGCTTCGATAAGCTTTAATGCTTCTTCATAAGTAATCTCCACTGCCGTTTCATGACGATCTTTTGGAATCTTGATGTTTTGCTTACCTAACTTAAGGTAAGGACCCCAACGACCAATGACAATTCTCAAATCTTCCTCATGCTCTTCAAAAACTTTGATTAGCTTTTTGGCATCTGATTCTCTTTTTGCCTTAATTAGCTCAATTGCTGTATCTAAGGTAATAGATAGTGGCGTATACTCGGCATCTTTAGGAATAGAGACAAACTTTCCATCATGCATCACATATGGACCAAAACGACCTTCAGATGATTTGACAACTTTCTCTTCAAACTCTCCTAACTCTTTAGGCAATTTGAACATTTCAAGAGCCGCTTCTAAGGTTACATTTCCAAGTGTAAATGGCGTACGCAACTTTGCATAACGAGGTTTTTCTTCATCATCAGGGCTGCCAATTTGAACCATAGGACCAAATCTTCCCAAACGTGCAATAATTGGCTTACCAGTTTTAGGATCATTTCCTAAAGCTCTTTCACCCGTTACACGCTCTGCTTCATTTAATGCCCTTTCTACTTCCACTTTAAATGGCTTATAGAAAGTATCAATCATTTGATTCCAAACAACCGTTCCTTTGGCAATCTTATCGAAATCTTCCTCAATTTTTGCCGTGAAAGTGTAATTCAAGACATCACCAAAATGTTCTACTAAAAAATCATTAACCAAAATACCCATATCAGTAGGATAAATTCTCTTGCCTCCACCTGTTGTTTCGGTTTGAACTTCTTTCTTAACGTCTCCTGATTTTAAAGTATAAACATTGTAATCTCTCGGTTTACCATCTCTATTTTCACTAAGGACGTATTTTCTTTTTTGGATGGTTGCGATGGTTGGTGCGTATGTAGAAGGACGACCAATACCTAACTCCTCTAATTTTTTAACCAAACTAGCCTCTGTATATCTAGGCAATGCACGAGTAAAACGCTCGGTTGCTGTCATATAATCCAAATTCAAATCCTGACCAATGGTAAGTGGAGGAAGAATTTTAGAATCTTCATCTTTGGTAACTTCTTTGTAAACTTTTAAGAAACCGTCAAAAATCAATACTTCTCCTCTAGAAACCAATTTCTCTGATCTTGAAGAAATATCAATCGTAGCGACTGTACGCTCTAGTTTAGCATCACTCATTTGAGATGCAATGGCTCTTTGCCAAATCAACTTGTACAGTTTAGCTTCATCTGTATCCATATCATCCGCATTGTCATTTTCAAAATAGGATGGACGGATTGCCTCATGCGCTTCTTGAGCGTCTTTGGATTTTGTTTTATATTTTTGAGGGTTGAGGTATTTTTCACCGTAATCTTTTTTAATTACAGTAGCAGCAGCTTCCATAGCCGTTTCCGACATGTTTACAGAATCTGTACGCATATAGGTAATTTTACCCGCTTCATAAAGTTTTTGAGCAGATCTCATTGTACGAGAAACTGAAAAACCCAGTTTAACACTTGCCTCTTGTTGCAAGGTAGAAGTGATAAATGGTGCGCGAGGCGATCTTTTGGCAGGTTTTGTTTCCAGATTTGAAATATTAAAATTCGCTGGTAAACAGTCTTTTAAAAACTGTTCTGCATCTCCTTCTTTTTCAAACTTATCAGCCAATTCAGCTTTCATTTGAACGACATTGCCATTAATATCTTTTACAAGGAAATAAGCAATAAGACGGTAATAAGGTTGTGGTTCGAAAGCAAGAATTTCTTTTTCACGTTCGACAATTATCCTTACGGCAACTGACTGAACACGACCAGCAGAAAGAGCTTGACTATTGCTTATTTTTCTCCATAAAACAGGCGAAAGCTCAAAACCAACCAATCTATCCAAAACTCTGCGGGCTTGTTGAGCATTAACTACATCAAGGTCAACAAAACGAGGATTGGACACCGCATCTTTGATTGCTTTGTTTGTAATCTCATGGAAAACAATCCTTTTGGTAACTTGAGGATCAAGACCAAGTACTTCGCAAAGGTGCCACGAGATTGCCTCCCCTTCACGGTCCTCATCCGTTGCCAACCAAACTTCTTTTCCTTTAATTTCTTTTTGTAGTTCTTTAACTACTTTCTTTTTTTCGTCAGAAACTATGTAGGATGGTGTATATCCATTCTCTTTATCTATTGCTTTATCTCCTTTGGAAAGATCTCTAATATGTCCAAAGCAAGACTTCACTTTATAGTCATCTCCAAGAATTTTCTCTATCGTTTTAGCCTTTGCAGGCGACTCAACTATCAACAGGTTACTTGCCATTCAAATCGTATTTTTGTGCAAATGTATAAATCAAAAAAGCTTTTGCTGTCTAAATAAATAAAAAAATCATAAAAAAATATGTAAACGTTAATTATCACCACATTTACATGTTTGATCTAAAACATCTTTGATGACAACAATATTAAACCAAATTAGTTTTAGCTAAAGCAAGCAAAAACACTATATTCTATAACTATATATTTTTTTTTAGTAACGAAAGTAATAATTTCTGCATTTTGATGGCTTCTTTAGCCTTTATTTAACGTTACTTAATAATAAATCAACCAAAATTATATATGAGTAACAAATTAGTACAAGGCATTCATTATTACTTTAATAATAAAGGTTTGATGGTTTTTACAGAAAGATACTTAAAAGAAAGAGGCTCTTGCTGCAAAAACCATTGTAAACATTGTCCTTATGGATTTAGTAAGTACGTTGGCAAAAATGATACTACAAATAAAAAGTAGATCATTATGCGCATAAATAAAGCAAAAAACTACAGCTTGTTATAAATCAAATGAATAACATTTTGCTCTTCTATTTTGTATTTTAAAATTATTCCATTGAAATCAACTCTTTTTCCATTTATGTTAAAATGCGAAAATTCATATCCTTCATTGGCTTTTGGTAAAATTGTAACCTCCATACCTTCAAAATATTTTCCAGATAAATTTTCTTTCAATTCAAGGGTATTAAAAAGACAATTGCCAGCTTCAGGTAGGTTTGACGGAAAATTGATTGATATGTTACGTACTTTTCCAAGTTCGCAAAAGTCTTTCAGGTTTTGCATTGCATAACTTGGTCTTTTATCAATAAAATCTAGCAATTTAACTTTAAAGTGATTTTCCCATAAATCCATGCTGTACAGCTCCCACTTATTATAATGCCTTTCCATCGAAGGATACATAGCTTGCCAAATGTTCTCCAAAACCATTCTCATATTCTTTGAGGTATAAGTAGTATTTAACAAATCCATATATCTTGTAACAAAATAGTCTCTGAAGTTTGTGTTTCTCCAAAAAGACCTCAACATTTGAAAATGCGCCAGATTTTGGTTGAAAGTATATTTTAGCTCATTAAAGTCAGGTCCAACAATTTCTGCAAAATTGTGCCCCGCTTTGATCAGTGAATCAATTTTTTCCATTGCAGGGTCTTGAAAGCCACCAAAAGTTAAATCCATATCTACTAATAAATATCTCCATCTGCCACTTTTATCATTCTTCTTCCAAAATTTCACATTTCCCAATCTTTCAGAATCTGAATTAGCAGTGAATAAATTGGCTATTTGAAAGTCTACAAAATTCTCAATGTCTATTTTCTCATAAGCTGTCAAATAATTTGCTTGAACAGTCATATCAGATTCACCAACAAAGTCTCTGATTTCAAGAAATTCTGCATTACTACCGTGTATTGTATAATTTCCATTTCCTCCTACAAGCGAGATACTATTGTCACTTAGACCATAGTTGTTTTTTATGTAATGTTTGTCAAATTTTTCTCTTAAATTGTGTACACCCCAATATTTTCCATTTATAAAAACTACCACAGGCAAACCAGCTTGCGTGTCTAAATTGGGATTGTTTTCATGCAGTCTATGAACAAACAAATCTGTCAAATGTGTCCCATTGAAACATTGTCCTGCATTTTTCAACAAAATTCTATTGAACTTTTTCACATTCGGTTTGGAGTCAAAAAAAGAATGCTTGATGCTCTTTTTACCAAATTTATTTTTGGAGGACAACCTTAAACTCTTCATTGGCTTTGTTCTGGAACCGCCACCATTTATCTTGACTCCTAGTGTTTGATCTACTTCTAAATTTTTATTTTGATCAAAATATTGAAAGTGTACAGGCAATTCTGTTGATTTCCAAAAATTAGCTCCACGAAACGGGTGGTCATAGTCAGCATTTTTTCCAATACAATAGATGCCTTGATCTTCATCCCAAAAATGATATGGATCAACGTGTAAGGATGCAATTGGCAATTGTTCTTGTTCATTTATAAAAAAAGAATAAAAGGAAGGTTTTGACGGCAAACAACCTTCCTTGAAATATCTTAAAGCTATTATGGTCGTTGAATCAATTGATAACTTAGATGGAAATATTTCGGAGTCCATATTTGGGATACTTCCGTCAGTGGTATACCTTACTAATGCATCATTTAGTTTGTCTTCAAGTTTGAGTTTTACAGCCTTTTTATAAAAACCACTCTCGTTTTTAAGATGTGGAGCTTTAAAATTACAGTCAACTACAAAAACTTCTTCGTTTGGTAAACCTGGGCTTGGTTTTGGAGTAATCGACCAAGTAGATTCGTTGGCATAACTACGCACCAAACTATAATCTGGTTTTGATTCTATGATTTTAACTTTATCAATGATTTCATTATCGGCACTTGTGATGAATAATTCTTCACCTTCTTTAATTTTAAAATTGGCATCAAAAGATCTATTAGCCTTGGTCCACCAAGAAGTTAATTTCCGATAACTATTTTCTTTATTTTTAGTTCCAACAAACAAATACGGATCAGCTAAAATATTATCTGGGCTATCTTCATGGTTGATAATTTTAATTGCCAACACATTCTCTCCTTGTTTAAGCACTGGTTCCCATATATTTGAATTTATAACAAATTCTTTAGGAGGATAGCCAACTTCTAATATTGAATGACGCTTAATTTTGGCAACAGGTCTGTTCGGGTCTGAGTTTTCGTCGATGTTGTATTGGCAAATTTCTTTGCCATTCAAGTAAGCAATAAATGCATCGTCAAAGTCTATTCTAAAAACTAAACCTTCTACTTCTTCCAAATCATAAATTTGAAAATCTTTTCTTAGATATAAGAAATTACTAGGGTCAAATCTGGTATTATAAATCTTATTATCTGCACCAAATCTTCCACTTCCCAAAAACCAGGAACTATCATCTATTTCAGGGCATTTCCAAATGGAATCAATATGTTCATTGGTTGGGAAATACCTCCACCTATCTTGCGAATAGAAAACGGTATTCCAGTGGATTTCTGTTTTATAATCTTTTCCAGATGCATAGATTAGTAAAATTTCTTCAGGCTTTAATTCATAATCTGGAAGTTGCCATTTACTTAAATCTAAAGAATCATCACTTACACAATAATTGCTAAGTGAAACAATTGAATTAGAAGTATTTTTAATTTCAAACCAAGAACTAAAATCAAAAGCACTATCTTGATTAGTGAACCAATTATCCACCAGTACTTCATTGATTTGTAGTTGAGCTTTTGAAGAAAGCGTTACGCAAAAAGTAAGTAATAAAAGTCCAGTACGCATAATAAAATGAGAAATTGGTTTTCAAAGTTATTTATCGTTAGGAACGTGTATGAAATAACTACGTATTTTATAATATCTTTTTTCCTTTATACTTCATCACTGAAATGCTCAGTTATCCAGATAAAGTCGCAATTCATTGAATCGTATAAAGAAAAAAATCTTATTCTAAAATTTACGTACTTATTTCATACACGTTCCTTAATTTTATGATATAGAAAAAATAGTAACGCTATATCAATATTATAATATAAAGTTTTGTGATGCAAAATTATAAAAAAATTCAGTTTTTTCAAAATGTAAAATGACAGAAGATTCTAATAAATTGTATGCCAAAGTAGTATTGCCTCTGGCTGTACATCAAACATATTCTTACAAAGTACCAATTGAATTAAAAAACTATGTGGCTATTGGAAAACGCGTGCAAGTTCAGTTTGGTGCAAAGCGAATGTATGCTGGAATGGTCGTTGAAATTTTTGAACAAGAAGCTCCAGATTATAAAGTAAAAGACATTTTGCATGTAATTGATGAAGATCCAATACTCACAGATCACAACTTAAAATTGTGGGCATGGATGGCTCATTATTATATGTGCAACCTTGGAGAAATTATGATTGCCGCATTGCCAACAGCATTGAAACTGTCTAGTGAAACTAAGGTTGTTCTCAATCCAAACTTTACACATGACTATTCTACTTTAGACGATAATGAGTACTTAGTTGCAGAAGCATTGGCAGAACATAAAGAGTTGGCACTTCAGGATGTGCAAGGTATTTTACAGAAAAAAAATGTCTATTATCTTATAAAGTCCTTACTTGATAAGGGAGTTCTCATTTTAGAAGAAGAAATGCAAGAGAGTTACAAACCCAAAATGGTTCCTTATATTTCTTTGGTTGATGTGTATTATACTCCTAAAAAACAAAAAGAGTTGTTTGAGCATTTAGAAAAAGCTCCCAAACAATTGGATGTTTTACTGGCATATCTTAGCATCATTAAAAACAAAAAATCTGTTTCACAAAAATCTGTTTTACAAAAAGCAGCGGTTACAAGTGCGCCCTTAAATGCTTTGATCAAAAAAGGCATTTTTACTAAGGAAAAACAGGCAGTAGATCGTATTATTGAAAATTATCAAGAAGAACAAATTTCGTTTTCATTGTCTGAAAATCAAAGGCAAGCATTTGATCAAGTCAAAAAAATTCATCAAGAAAAAAATGTTGTTCTATTGCATGGAATTACTTCTAGTGGTAAAACTCAAGTTTATATTGAATACATAAATGAAATTATAAAAGAAAACAAAACAGTACTTTACCTTCTACCAGAGATTGCTTTATCAGGTCAGATGATTCAGCGATTGAGAAAAGTTTTTGGCAATGATGTTGGCATTTATCATTCAAAATTTAACCCACAAGAAAGGGTTGAAATTTGGCAAAAAGTAGTTGCCAATAAGTACAAAGTCATTGTTGGTGTGCGCTCTTCTCTCTTTCTGCCGATTAACGACTTAGGACTGGTCATAGTTGATGAAGAACACGACTCTTCTTATAAACAACAAAACCCTGCACCACGCTATAATGCCAGAGATACAGCGATCAAACTCGCTTCGTTGCACGGTGCAAAAGTCATTCTGGGTTCTGCTTCTCCATCCTTTGAAAGCTACTTTAATGCGCTGCAAAATAAGTTTGGTCTGGTGACATTGTCGGAGCGTTTTGGGGGTGTAAAACCACCTGAAATTCAGTTTATTGATACAAAAGACGAGGGTAAAAAGAAACGTATGCGCTCGCATTTTTCGCAAACGTTGATCGAAGCAATTGAGGCTTCTTTAAAAGCGGAAGAGCAGGTTATTTTATTTAAAAATAGAAGAGGTTACGCACCGATTGTCACTTGTGGAAGTTGTGGCTATGTTCCGACTTGTATTCGGTGCGATGTTAAATTGACTTACCACAAATACTCCAATTTATTAAAATGCCATTATTGTGGGTATTCTGAAAAGATTCAATCTCAATGCAAAGATTGTAATAGTCCTGATATTCAAATGAAAGGATTTGGTACTGAAAAAATTGAAGATGAATTAAAAATATTTTTCCCTGGTCGTCATTTTGCTCGTCTGGATTTAGAAACAACTCGTAGTAAAAATGGTTTTATGAAAATCCTTAATGCTTTTGAAGAGAAAAGTATTGATATTTTGGTTGGTACTCAAATGGTTACCAAAGGTTTGGATTTTGACAATGTTGGTTTGGTCGGTGTTATTAGTGCGGATAGTCTTTTGCATTATCCTGATTTTAGAGCATCGGAGCGAGCGTTTCAATTAATGTTGCAGGTGTCAGGTCGTGCAGGTAGAAGGGAAAAAAGAGGAAAGGTTTTGATTCAAGCGACTTCTACTAATCACGATGTTTACAGAAAACTTTACGACGAAGATTACATTGGTTTTTTTAAGGGCGAGATCAGCGAAAGAAGAAATTGGAAGTTTCCGCCCTTCAATCGTTTGATTAAATTAACGTTAAAACATCGGGATTCTAAGGTTATAAATACCTCAGCATTTACCTTTGCAGAACAATTAAATAAGCGACTTCCTGGTTGGGTTATTGGTCCTTCTACTCCACCCGTTTCTATGATTAGAAATATGTTTATAAGAAACATTGTTTTAAAATTACCGAACACGGCTAAAGGCATCGCCAATGGAAAGCATCAATTATTGACTTTGATTAAAATTTTTAAGGGCATTGATGCGTACAAGGCTTTGGTTATTCAGATGGATGTTGACCCTTATTAGGAATGCTTCAATGCTTAATAATGCAATGATTTAATTTAGGCTTCGGAACATGTTTATTATATTGATGTTTCAAAATATATTAAGTGGATTATTGTGAGGGTATATGATTTTTGTGTATAGCAAAAGAGATTATTAAACTAACTCTTTTTTGAAAAAAATGCTATTAAATTACAATCTAGTAAAAGCTGCCAATCTTAATCCTAGTCTAATTCATTCTTTGGTTAGCATTACCTGAACAAACAAAACTTTTAAAATTGATGCAACTTATAACAAGAGATGATATTGATAGTTGGGCAAAAACGACATTTTCAAAACCGACCTTACCTTATCTTATTTCCAGATTAGTAAGGGCCACCTCGCCTGCAAATGTAAAAGTAAACATTCCTTCAGGGAGTGCAGCTTACATAGGTGGTTGGGATGGCATTGTTAATTGTGACTCCAAAACTTCTTATGTTCCAAAAGGAACTTCTCTTTGGGAATTTGGCACTTCATCGGGCTGTAAGGGTAAAGCTGATGAAGATTATAATAAAAGAAAAAAGGATCCACTTGGATTCAAACCAAAAGATTCCGTATTTATATTTATTACTCCTAGACTATGGACAAAAAAAGATAAGTGGGTAGCTGATAGGAAGGCAGAAAATTATTGGCAGGATGTAATAGTATACGATACAGTAGATATTGAACAATGGCTTGATATTGCATTATCTGTTTCACGTTGGTTTGCGGCACAAGATGGAATTAGAACATATCCGTTTGATGGAATAATGACAGCGGATGAATTTTGGGAAGAATGGTCTATTGGCGCAAAAGGCTTAGAGCTTCTACCAGAAAGTATAATTGCAGGGAGAGTGTATCAGAAAAACCAACTATTAGATACTTTACAAAGTGACCCTACGATCAAGGGAATAAAAGCTTCTACTAAAAATGAAGCTATTGCTTTTATTATTGCTTCAGCTAAAACATTTCCTACAGAAGAAGCAGATAGATTTCTCTCTAAGACCCTAATAGTAGACACTGAAGGTAATTTTAGAGGAATTCGCATAAATACAAATACACCATTAAACCTTATACCAAGATTTGATGAAACACAACCACTTTATTCTGCTGTTGCAAAAGGTCATCATATCTTAGTTCCATTAGGTGCAGATGACAATTTTAATCAAGAAATTATTACTCTACCTACAATTGACAGAGACGGTCAGGTTAATTCACTAATAAAAAGTGGTGTATCAAAAGAAGATGCAGAAAAGTTTTCTAGAGAATCAGGGAGAAATATTACTATTCTAAAAAAACTTCTTGGTTTTCTCAGCAATAAAGCAAAATGGATTGGTAGAGAAAATATTCGTGAAATCATACCTACACTTTTATTAGGAAGATGGAATGAAACATTCGTAGGTGATATTGAATTGATTGAGAAATTATCTGAACAAAAATATTCCGATTATTTAGTTACACTAAACAAATGGAAGAAATTTGAAGAATCACCAATTATTCAAATTGGCGAAACTTGGCGATTAACTTCACCTTTAGATTTATGGACCAATCTATTCTCTGAGCTTATTCCAAATGACTTTCAAAAGCTTCAGGAGTGCTTTTCATTGGCATTTAAAAATGGTAATCCAATTATCGAACCTAAAGATAAAAACAGCTTTGCTGCTAGTTTCAATAAAAAGAAAAAGTATTCTAATTGGGCAAGAGAAGGTTTAACTCAGTCATTAATTTTAGTTGGACGTTTAGGAGATAGTATAGAAATACCCAACCTTAAAATGCCTCAAAATTGGGTTGATAATATTGTTCTTGATTTACTCTACAATGCTACTGAAGAAATTTGGATTTCTGTAGACCAAGAATTACCACTCATCTCAGAAGCATCTCCAGAAAGCTTCCTCAAATCAACTAAAAACTCCTTAGCAAAAGAACAACCTGAAATTATGGACATGTTCACTGAGCACGCTGTCTTTTTGCATAAAACAAGTCATCATACAGGATTACTCTGGGCACTTGAAAGTTTGGCTTGGTTACCTGAATATTTAAGAGATGTAAGTTTAGTATTATTAAAGCTATCAAGACTTGACCCTGGTGGAAACTTATCAAATAGACCATTAAATAGTATTTCTGAAATTTTCAAACCTTGGCGTTATCAAACTCTTGCATCTTATGATGAAAGAATGGAAATTTTAAACTATGTTACTAAACAAGAAAAAGAATCAGGTTGGGATCTTCTCATACAAATGCTACCTGATCATAACGGTATTGCACATCCTACACATAAAATGCGTTGGAGAATGTTTGACAAGAATACCAACTTAGAATATACTTATCAGGAAATATGGGAAACACATTCAACTGTAATTGAAATACTTATCAACCTCTTTGATTACGACGAAAATAAATTCGCTCAGTTAATTAATATAACTACAAATTTAAACCCAAAAGACAGAAACAGAGTTTTAGATTGGGCTGATGGGGTATGCTTAAAAGTTGAACAAAAGAACTTTACAACTTGGGCAACAATCAGAAAAATTTTAAATCGACATAGATCTCACCCAGATACTAATTGGGCTTTGCCTGAATCTGAATTAGCAAAGTTAGAGGACTTATATAGCAAACTTCGACCTGCAGGTATTATAGATAAATACATTTGGTTGTTTAATAACTATTCGCCTGAGTTTCCAGAAGGGTATGATAAACATCGTGAGCAAAAACAAAAGCGTGTTAATAAAGAAAGAAAAAATGCTGTAATAAACTTTATAGCTGAATTAGGTTTAAACAAAACCTTAAAGCTTAGAAAGGAAATTACTCAATTCTGGGCTTTGGGATATACCTTAGCTGAGATAACTACAAAACAAGAAAGTATTTTTACAATCTGTAAATGTTTGTATGATGAAAATAATGAAATTCAGTTCGTGTATGGCTTTATTTACCGTAAATCAATTATTAAGGGTTTTGAATGGATAAAGTCTTTATTTAAAAAATTACAAGAAAAAAAATTTAGTAACAAAGCTCTTTCTAATATTCTAATTCCACTCAATCAAAATCAACAATTATGGAATTTTGTTTCTTCATTAAATGACGAAATGCAAAATATATATTGGCAAAATATCAATCCGTATTTCTATGAAATCACTGACACTGAAAAAGTATTGGGGATAGAAATGCTATTAAAGCATAAAAGGTTTTTTTCTGCAATTGAGACTGCTTCATATTTTCTAGATGTAATTCCAACCAAGCTTCTTTCTGATATGCTCGAAAAAGCAGGAACAGAAAAAGCTAACGAAATACCAAACTTTAATGGATATGAAATTAATATATTTAAAGAACTCAATAAACGAACAGATATTGAAAAATCAGCACTCATTTAATTAGAGTGGCTCTATTTACAAACTTTAGGTTCTTATGGAACAAGAAGAAATCCTAAAAATTTAGAAGAGGAATTAACAATTAATCCTGAGTTTTTTATTAATGTTTTAAAGTGGATTTACCTTCCTGAAGATCAAACAAAATTAGAAGAAGAGAAAAAAGACATTTCTGATAAAGTCATTCAAAATAGGGCCAAACATTCCTATCATTTACTTAATTCTTGGAAAAAGATACCAGGAATGAAAGATGATCATTCTATTAATGAAGTGGAATTAAGAAAATGGGTACAAAAAGTACGGAAACTTGCAAAAGGTGTAAGTAGGTTAGAAGTTGCAGATAGGGAAATCGGAAAAGTATTAGCTCAGTACCCTGAAAATATTCCAGAATGGCCTCAAGAAATAATCTTTCAGATAATTGAAGAAATCAACTCAGACAGTATGAAGAGAAATTATTCATCTGCATTATTTAATAAAAGAGGTTCTTCCTCACGAGGTTCTTTTGACGGCGGAGATATTGAAAGAAGAAAAGCTGCCTATTTTTGGAAAGCTAGAAAAAGACTTTAAAAATAAATACCCAAATGTTGCTGAAATATTTAAACATTTAAAACAAGGTTATTTAGTAGACGCGAAGCAAATGGATGAACAAGCAGAAAGAGACAGATTGGAATATTAAATACTGATTCAATCTGGAGAAGCAAGTAACTGAATTGTCAGTTGATATGTATTTAAATTAGTATTCACGCATTATTTAAAAAATTTACATCAATTATAAAACGCTGAAAATCATTACTATAAAATAAAAAACCAAATTCTCTAACAGTGTTAGAGAATTACAATATAATTATGGAAATCCAAAAATTTGAAACATATAAAGTGCTTTTTGAGAAAGTTATTAAAACCATTAACTCAACACGTTTTGAAGCATATAAATCCTTAAATAAGTATCACCTCGGTCTTAATTACGAATTAGGAAAACTGATTGTGGAAAGTCAAGAAAAACAAAACTGGGGCAAAGGTATTGTTGAGGCACTCTCCAGTGATATTAGAAAAGTTATTGGAGGAACAAAAGGTTATTCGCCTCAAAATTTATGGAATATGAGACTGTTTTATTTGGAATTCAGGGAGACTTCAACGCTTTTAGATTTGGCATTGCAAGTGCCTTGGGGACACAATTTGGTTATTTTACGAAAAATTAAAGATGCAGAAAGGAGACATTATTATTTAAAATCAAGCTTAGAATTAGGATGGAGTCGAGCTGTGCTATTAAATCAAATCAAGGCGCAAGCTTATGAACGACAGGCCTTAAATGTAAAGTTTAATAATTTTGAACATACTTTGCCTGAACATCTTTCAGAACAAGCTTCAGAAGCACTAAAAAGTGAATATCTACTTGACTTTCTCAATATTACAAAGCCAATTTTGGAGAGAGAATTAGAGAGTAAACTTATTGAAAACATCCGTGACTTGTTAATGGAATTGGGTTATGGATTTTGTTTCATAGGAAATCAATATCGTCTGGAATTAAACCAAAAAGAATATTTTATAGATTTGCTTTTTTATCATAGAATTTTAAAATGTCTTGTAGCTGTTGAATTGAAAGTAGTCGAATTTGAACCAGAATTTGCAGGCAAAATGAATTTTTATTTGGAATTATTAGATCAAAAAGTCAGGCAAAAAGATGATAATCCAAGTATAGGAATTATATTATGTCCAGAAAAAGATGATATAGAGGTTGAATATGCCTTAAGAACTAGCAACAAACCAATTGGTGTGTCTGAATACAAGTTTACGAATGAATTACCTGAAAAACTGAGGGGAAAAATTCCAACAAAAGAAGAAATTAAAAACTTACTCTCTAAATATAAAAATAAATAGTAGTACGCCTGTTAGCAAAATATCTATTCCTGCCAAATTAGTTCTATATTAGAAAAGGAAAGCGGTCTTTGCTTCATCAAGATTACATAAAATCCCATATTTATGCATTTACAATTACAGAAAAATATACAGCGATTAAAAAATGAGATTCATCATATTTCTGACGAGGATTTAGCTTTGAAAATTTCAGCAGAAAAATGGTCTAAGAAAGAAATTTTGGGGCATTTGATTGATTCGAGTAAGTATTTTTCGAATAGATGTGAAAATATTTTTGGCAAGTCGGAAACATTTGAGTTAACAAGATTTGATCAGGATGCTTTGGTGAAGTTGTATAATTATCAAGCTCAAGACACTTATGTTTTGATGATTTTCTTTCAATCTTTGAATGGTCAAATTTTTGAATTGATTAAAAATTTCACAGAAGATCAGTTAAAAAAAACCATTAAGTTTGGCTCTCAAACATTGACTGTGAAAAATTTGATTGAAGGATATTTACGGCATTTAGATCATCATTTAAAACAGATTCTTTTGTCAGAAAATGGATTAGTGAAAGATTTTAAAGCTCATATTTCTTTGGAAAATGCCTTTGAACAATTGTCAAAAGCTCCTTCAGAATTTGTCAAAGTACTGGAGTTTGGTGATTTGGAAATAGAATTTTATCAACCTAATAAGATTGATAAGCAACAGCCGCATACTAGAGATGAAGTTTATGTTGTGGCTACGGGTTCTGGTGAATTTGAGTTAGAAGGAAAAGTGGTTTCTATAAAACCCAACGATGTTTTGTTTGTCAAGGCTTACGAAAAACATAAGTTCTTAAATTTCACCGATGACTTTTCTATTTGGGTTATTTTTTATGGCTTGGAGAGATAATTACGAATTATGTAACCAACTTTCAAACCCAATAAATTGCAAGCAAAATATAAAACATGCTAGATTTTCTTAAAAACCTATTTAATTTACAAGAAAAACACAATGTTCCAATTATCCGAAGATCGCTTGTTCGTTCTGAGAAGGAAATTGTAGCGTTAAATCTTTGGAAAGAAGGTAAGGCAAAATCTAATTTACAGAAAATTTTGCAAGATGGTTTTGAGCATTTTTTAAAAGAAGGTAATATTGACAACCAGACCGTCTCCTTTTACAACTCTCCAAGGTCAAACGGATTTATTTTTTATCAACAATCTCATTTTCACAAAAAGGGCCTACAACATCTTTTTGATGCCTGGAGAGACAATATTCTTGATTTGGGATATTCCTTATATATGTCAGATGTAAAAGAGTATGCTCGACAAAACCATGTTGAGAAAACGGAACGGCATTATTTAAAACCAAAAAAATCTAGAGATTCTAATTTAACAATTGCCGATCAAAAATTTGGTAACATCAGTTTAGAATTGAGATTTCACGATGAGACCATTCAATATCTAAAATTACTTTGCAATAATTATTCTGATAAAAATTTTACTGAAGTAGAGTCTTTCAACAAATTACTATTATCTTTAATTTATAATTAACTAATTATGATTAGTATACCTTTGTATTTTCTGTAATAAGCAGAGAATCAAGAAACAAAATATTAATCTCTATGACGCAGTTCAATCCTAATTTGGCAGAAAAAATAACAAAAGAAAACTCTAACCAAAAAAATCAGTTAGAGTCTTCTACAAATTATTATGAATCTATTTTCTTTTCTCTAGGTTTTTCTTTAGATATGATGGCTCACTTTTGGGGTCTTGTTGCAAATAGCTTCAATCATGATATTGAAGCTCCCGAAGAAGTAAAAGAAAAGAGCTAGTTTAACTTTAGCTACATCCTAAGTCACTTTGTGAAGTATTGTCATTGTTTGGAAAACAATTTCCAGATGGCAATGATGGTGGATCATATCTATTTAAATTAGGATCATTCAATGATTTTTCTATAAAATCTGTAATCTGATCTATTTCTTCATCTGTTAAATTTAGAGGTACAAACTCTTTAGCCAGTTGCTCTGATGAAACTATGCTTTCTGCAGCAACAGCATTATTTTTATATTCAACCACTTCTCTTATAGAGTTGAAAGTTGCTCCGTGTCCGTAAAAAGGAGAATCTTTTAGGTTGTATAATTGAGGAACTTTAAATTTATAATTGTCTTCATCATTTCCTGTGAAACCACCACGCCCTTTGTGCGCATTATCATTTGGATCGTATTCAGATTCGATTCCGAATTCAAGATTCCCCATTCCCAAAGCATAAAACTCCATTGTATTTAGAGCTGGTCCGTTGTGGCAAGAAGCACAATTTGCTTTATTAAAAAATAAAATCGCTCCATTCTTTTCTGAATCAGACATCGCCTCATAATCACCCTTCAACCATCTTTGAAATGGTGATTGATTGGCTAATACTGTTCTTTCATAAGCAGCGATTGCCAAACCAGCAGTAATTAATGAGTATCTATTTTCTGGAGCAAAATCTGAAAATGCATCGTCAAACATTTCTTTATATTCAGGATAATCAGCTAAAGCTGTTTCAATACCCATTCTATGCACTGTTAATCCAGCAATTGCTTGCGTTTCTGTTCCCTCAAATCCCCAAAAATTAGCTTTTGTCGGATCAGCATTTGCCCAACGATCTTTTGTATCTCTATTTAAACCAGTTGCTCCAAATTGCCCATTCCACAATTGGACTTCTTGATAAGCAGCATTAAGAATAGAAGGTGATCTCAAAGGTTGAACATCAATCTCAGAGATATCATAACCATCATCTTTATGTCTTTCAATTCCATTTGCACCAAAACCAATTCCTCCTTCTCCGATGCCTTGCGGCTTACAAGCTTGAAAGCCTGCTCTTGAATGATGGCAACTTGCACATGAATAAGTAGCAAGACCTTCTGATTTTAGAGGATTCATTGCCAAAGCCGTTTCATGAAATAGTAATTTCCCTAATTCTATTTTCTGTGGAGTTAGTGGATTGTTTGGATCTTGTGGAATTCTCGATAAATTATTACTAGCTGGCAATTCAAAATCGCTCAAATGATTTGTACTTGAAGATGCTAAAAGGGCTTGTTCCATTACTCCGTCCAAATCACTTGCAGATGTCTGTTCATCTGGTTGACAAGAACTAAAAACCATAACTCCCAGTCCAAAAACAATTGGTAATATTTTATTTTGTAGTTTATTTAGGTGCATTACTTTACATTTTGTTTCTCATATATCTTACCTAGGCAAAGTGAGATATTCTAAAACCATTTACGAAAAAATCAATAACAAGTTATAATTACAATAGGGAGTATAGAATTAAAACATTATCCATCATGCAGTTTAAGCATAACAAGAATAATTATATGATGAAGTAGTGGGGGATGGTAGAAGTGTGTGTGAGATAGATTTTCTTAAATCTTAATACAAAATTGAACTAAATAATTGAGACTAGCAAATGTATTTCACAGTATTTTTTTCAATAAAAGCCTAAATAAAACAAAATCAATTTATTATACTGTAAAAAACATTGGATTATATTAATTTTAATCGACTTGGCATTTATATGACATATCATACGAAGTAAATATGAAACTGTTTCAAATTTGGCAAGGTAGGTTTCGAAAAAGTTAAACATAAATAATCAAATATTATGATTATTTAGTTTAAGTAATGGTCAAAGAATAACTTCCCGATTTGAACAGGATCGTCTGCCGCTTCGATATTTTAAGATACGCCGTCTTAAAAATCCTTTCCGTAGCCCTGCTACTGAATGTCGGACCAGCTTCGTCTTTTGATCGGTCCAACGTTCGGTTGTGTATCATAAAATTTCTTCGCGGCAGGCGTCCCTGTTGAAATCGCAAATTTATTTTTTAACCATTATTAACTATCTAAATATATGTGTTGGCTGTAAGGGTAGGATTCGAACCTACAAGGAGTGGTTAGCTTTTGCTATTTAAATTGCCATCAAAATTAATTCTGATAAAAGGTTAAACAACCTAAAATTTATTCCAATTTCTCCACCCCCGAGATAGGAGGGCGTGTCTTCCAGTTTCACCACCTTACAATGTGGTTGTCAAATGTTTGTTCATCTGACTGTCTAAAATTTGGCTGTAAGGGTAGGATTCGAACCTACACGGAGTAGTTAGCTTTTGCTATTTAAATTCTCATCAAAATTAATTCTGATCAAAGGTTAAACAACCTAAAGTTTATCCCAATTTCTCCACCCCCGAGATAGGAGGGCGTGTCTTCCAGTTTCACCACCTTACAATGTGGTTGTCAAATGTTTGTATATCCGACTGTATAAAATTTGCTGTAAGGGTAGGATTCGAACCTACACGGAGTAGTTAGCTTCATTTGTTTAACTTTTAATCAAAACAAGATCCGATCAAAAGTTAAACAAAACAAAATTTATCCCAGCTTCTCCACCCCCGAGATAGGAGGGCGTGTCTTCCAGTTTCACCACCTTACAATGTGGTTATCAGGCTATTCAATATTTTACTATTATTTACTATTATAAAACAACCTAAATAATTGCTGTAAGGGTAGGACTCGAACCTACACAGAGTAGTTAGCTTCATTTGTTTAACTTTTAATCAAACAGTATGCGATTAAAGGTTAAACAAACAAAATTTATTCCAGCTTCTCCACCCCCGAGATAGGAGGGCGTGTCTTCCAGTTTCACCACCTTACAATTTTTCTGTAATTAATATATTTACTGTCAAAGAACTGATACAAAGATAACATAAATGGTGTTTTTATGCAAATATTTTAAAAAAACAATCGAAAATTTACATTATTGATAAAAAAAAGCTACTTTTATTGAATAATGATTAAAAAATAGTCCAAATGTCAGCTAAAAATTCCGAAATTGATAATTTAGATCTTCAGATCCTTTCAATCTTAGTAGAAGATGCTAGAACTCCTTATACTGAAATTGCTAAAAAACTTTTTGTGTCTGGTGGAACAATTCATGTCAGATTGAGAAAGTTGGAAAAGCTAGGAGTCATTCATCGACAGCAATTGATGGTCAATTATAGTAAGTTAGGATATGATGTTACTGCCTTCCTTGGTATCTTCCTTGACAAAAGTTCGATGTACGAAGCTGTTTGTAAAGAGTTAGAGCAAATAGGTGAAATGGTTGGTTTACATTATACCACAGGCAATTATAGTATGTTTGCAAAAATAGTCTGTAAAGACACTAACCATTTAAGGGAAGTATTAACTCATAAAATCCAAGCCATTGAAGGCATTCAGAGAACAGAAACTTTAATTTCTTTGGAAGAAAATATCAATCGTCCTTTAAGATTTATTGAAGAAGGCGAATTAGAGAAACAGGAAATCATTACTCACTAAGTAACAGTAAAAAACAATAAAATTGTCCAAACTATTTATAGTCCCTACTCCCGTAGGAAATTTAGAGGATATTACAACTAGAGGAATAAATACTTTAAAAGAATCTGCATTTATCCTTGCTGAAGATACACGCAAAAGTGGTATTTTATTAAATCACTTTGGAATAAACACCAAGATGTATTCTTACCATGCTCACAATGAACATAAAATAATAGATAAGATAATTGATGAAATAAAAAACAATGATTTTGTTTCATTAATTAGCGATGCAGGAACTCCTGGTATTTCAGATCCTGGTTATTTATTAATTAGAAAATGCATTGAAGAAAATATTGAAGTTATAACACTACCTGGCCCTACTGCATTTGTTCCCGCGTTGGTTAATTCTGGCTTGCCTTGTGATCGTTTTTATTTTGAAGGTTTTTTACCACAAAAAAAAGGAAGACAGACGCGTTTAAAAAAAATTGCAGAGATGGATCAGACCATCATTTTATATGAATCTCCGTATCGAATTTTAAAAACATTAAAACAATTAGCAGAACACATTCCATTAGATAGAAAAGTATCTATTTCTAGAGAGATAAGCAAAAAATTTGAAGAGACGGTTAGGGGAACATTAGAAGAATTAATTGTGGCTTTTGAGGATAAAAAAAATAAAGGAGAATTTGTTATGATTATTGAAGGGAATAATAGTAATAAGAAATAAATGAACAAATTTGCATTGTTCATATTACCCATTATTGGAGGATTTTTATCTTTTCTTGCTTGGTCCGAATTTCCTCTGTATTTTTTGATTTTTATTGCTTGGTGTCCACTGCTCTTTATTGAGGATTATTTTTCTGTAAAATATAAAAATACCGTTAAATTAAAATTACTTATTCCTGCCTTCTTATTTTTCTTTTCTTGGAATCTTTTTACTACTTATTGGTTGTTCTTTGCATCTCCAATCGGCACAGTTTGTGCATTAGTGGCAAACTCTTTATTAATGTGTGTCCCTTTTTTATTATTTCACCAAAGTAAAAAAAAGTTTGGTTCAACAAGGGGTTATTTTTCTTTGATTGCTTTTTGGATGAGCTTTGAATATCTTCATCAATATTGGGATCTCAGTTGGTCTTGGTTAAATTTGGGCAATGTTTTTTCTAATTTCCCCGCTCTAATTCAATGGTATGAATATACTGGTTCTTCAGGTGGTACTTTATGGGTTTTATTGTTTAATTTATTGATTTTTTCTCAGGCAAAAAAAATCGCTGCAAATCCGCCCGAAGTAACAAATTTCATTCAAATGATTAAAGCTTTTAGAAGCATTGTTTGGAAACCCGCATTGTTGCTTTTTGCTCCTATATTTTTATCATTAATAATTTATAGTACTTACTCAGAAAAGGGAGATGATGTAGAAGTTGTTGTCATTCAACCAAATATAGATCCTCATAAAAAATTCAATGGTGATTTTATAAGCTTGCATTCTGAAAAACTGTTTACGGCTTCCAAGAAAAATTTAACAGAAAATACTGATTATATATTATTACCTGAAACAGCTATTCCACAATATATTTATTTAAATGAACTAGAAACCTACGATGCAATTAAACAAATAAGAAAAATAATCGGCAAATTCTCTAATTTAAATTTTATAACTGGTGCTGGTACTTTATATAAATTTGGTAAAAATGAAACACTGTCTAAGACCGCTAGAGCATTGGGATGTAAGGGATTAATGGTGGATATTCACAATTCTGCCTTGCAAATAAATAAGGAGGAAGAAATACAAATTTATCATAAATCAAAACTGGTTCCTGGTGCTGAAAAAATGCCTTTCTCTCAATACTTTCCATTTTTAGATAATTTATTGGTTGATTTAGGTGGAATAAAAGGCAGCTTGGTAACTCAGGAAGAAAGAGCGGTTTTTTCATCAAAAAACGGGTTAAATGTTGCTCCAATTATTTGCTATGAATCAATATATGGCGAATACATTGCTGATTATGTAAAAAATGGAGCAGATCTACTTTTTATATTGACAAATGATGCTTGGTGGGGAAATACTGCTGGTCATAAACAGCATTTGCATTATGCTTCTTTGAGAGCAATTGAAACGAGAAGGTCTATTGCTCGTTCGGCAAATACTGGCATTTCTTGTTTTATTAATCAACGAGGAGATATAATTCAAGCAAGTAAATATGGTGAAGAGGCAGCATTAATTGGTAAAATTAAAAGCAATGATACAATCACCGTATTTGTAAAATATGGTGATGTCATTAGCAGATTGTGTTTGGCTGTTTCTATTTTGTTTTTATTGAAAATTGTATTTAGGTCTAGGTAGAGACGCGATTAATCGCGTCTATTTATTGGAGAGACGCGATTAATCGCGTCTATTTATTGGAGAGACAGACGTGATTAATCGTATTCTTGGGGAGACGCGATTAATCGCGTCTCTACTGCGGTTTTTTTGCGTGTTTTATATTGTCACCAAATTCAAATGCATCGGCTATTTCTTGGAGCATTTCTAACTGTTCTGGTTTAAATTCTTTGGTAATTGTATAAGAAAACTGAACAGCATCAAATCCATTTGTTTTCATTATAAATTTACTAAAGGTTTCGGGATTACCTTTGGAAGCATCAACTGAGTAGAGTAAAGAACCATCATTTCCAACGGAGGTGTTGGTAAAATCATCATTCTCTAAAATATTAAATTTTATTTTAGAACGACCGAACATATCCAATTGGCTTTGTGCAAATTCATTTATATTAAATGAAAAATCTTCATTTTGAAACAATCCGTCATGCTTCTGCCCTCCTACCCTATAAATAACACGCAACAATTCAATGCTTTTACTGTCTGGATTTTTAGCAGTCAACAAACCTGATTTAGTCTCATATTCAACCTCCCAATTTTCTGGTAAATTCACTTTAAACAAGCCACTTGAGGGTGTTAATTTTCTTAGTTTCTGATAATTATTCTTAGTTACTACTTGGTCGTCTAAATATTTTACATTTGATTTTTTCTCAATAATTTCTTCTCCATTTTCAATTTCTTTAGCATCAGTTACCGCCTCTTTTTGAATACTATTTTTATTGCCGCAAGCAGTAATAAAAAATATTAAACATAATAAAACACTGTACTTAATTAATAATTGCACAGAATCAGTTAAATATATAAAAATCGCTATTTTCTTCATTATTCACTTTTTTCAATTATCAAGCCTACGTCCAAAATATCCTCAACTGGATCGACTCTCATATTTTGAATTAATTCAAATTTGTATTTACCAATTTTAGGTAGAATCGCTTTTTCTTGGATAATTAATTTAACACTTAAAACAGAGGCAAGCCCTGAGCCAAACCATTTGCCATCGGCATTTGCAATGGGTAAATTTACAGGTGTTTCAATGGGTTCTTCACCTGGAATAGTCGTAATTATTTTCATCCACAAATTACTGTATTCATAATCCTTGGTATGTCGAATATTTACATACAAATTATATTGAGCAGTGGTGTCCAAAATTTCAGCTTCAAAAACAACAGAATTGTCGTATGTCCATCCTGCTTCTTCGATATTCTGATTGGATTCAAACACCCGATTTTCATCATTGCAAGAACATAAAACACTTACAAAAAATACTGTAAGAGAAAAAATATTGATTTTAGATAACAACAAATTACTTTTTATCGTCATTTTCATTCTTATTTTCTCGTTTATCTCTTGGTTTAGAAGGTGGTTTAATATCCGCCTTAGGTTTGTTTTTCTGATTTACAGGTCCTTTTTTATCTGTATTTTTATCAGTGCTAGTTGGTTTTTTATTTTCCAACTTATTTTGTTTATTCGGATCGTTTGGCTTTGTATTTCTCGGTTTATTTCTCCTGTTATTTGGTTTGTTCGTATTACTTGTATTTTTCTCGTTTGATTTCTGAGAATCCGTAGGTTTTACTAATTGCTTGTCTTTATTGCTTACCTTATTTTTAATATTAGGATTCTTATCTTTCGTTGATTGATTTTTATTGGGATTCGGTTTTCTATCCTTCGTTGATTGATTCTTATTAGGATTCGGTTTTCTGTCCTTCGTCGATTGATTCTTATTAGGATTCGGTTTTCTGTCCTTCGTTGATTGATTTCGAGTATTTGATTTATTACTGTTGTTGTCTTTAGGATTAGATTTATTCCCAGGTTTATTTTGCTGTCTACCCCTTGATTGATTTTGAGGTCGTCCTGAAGTTCTTGGTTTTCTCTTATTGTTCCTTTTTTTACGTTTCTGTAAATCTGGCAAATCAATTTGCTCAACACTATCATAAGTAGGATCTGAGTTTTTATCTTTGATAAATTTCTCAGCAATCATTTTGTTTTTATCAACCAATGTTTCAGGAAATTCTCCTTTTTCATTCATCGCTTTGATCTCTTTTACACGATCCACGGACAGCTCAACCAAAGGACTCTTTGGCATGGCATACCACATTTTACGCTTAAAAATATCCACCTTTACCTGTCGTGCGTATCCACCTTTAACCTTCAATGATTCAACCCTTTCTGGAAACTCTTTCAAAGCATCTAAATAAACATCCAGCTCATAATTCAAGCAACATTTTAGACGTCCACATTGCCCAGATAATTTAGATTGATTTATGGAAAGATGCTGATACCTTGCTATTGAAGTTCGGACTGTTTTAAACTTAGTCAACCAAGTTGAACAACAAAGCTCACGACCACAAGACCCAATTCCGCCAATCTTTCCCGCTTCATGTCTCGGTCCAATCTGACACATCTCAATTCTCGCTCTAAATTCTTTGGCATAGACTTTTATCAATTCTCTAAAATCAACCCGTTCGTTGGATGTGTAATAGAAAATTATTTTTCTTCCGTCTGCCTGATATTCTATGTCGCCAATCTTCATATTGAGCTTCATATCTCTAGCAATCACTCTTGAAAGCACCATAATATCATGCTCTTGCTCTCGATAAAAATTAGCCTTATCTATGTCTTCAGGACGGGCAATTCTAAGTAATTTAGAAACTTTATCCGAATCTTCTTTTATTCTTTTTTTACGCATTTGAAGGCGTACCAATTCACCACTAAGGCTGACAACCCCAACATCACATCCAAAATTAGACTCCACAACAACTGTTTCACCCGTTATGACAACTGCATTTAAGTCATTTGTAAAAAATCCTTTTCTACTCCCATTTTTAAAGCTTACCTCAACAATCCTAAAACTGTCTTGCTCTCCAAATGAACTCAAATCTGTCAACCAATCATATGTATTAAGCCTATTGCAGCCGCCAGTAGAACAACTACCATTGCTTTTACAACCTGCTGGTTCTCCATCTTTTTTTCCAACACTACATGTTCCGCATCCCATAATATTTATATATGATACCTTTCAATCAATATTGCTGCCTCAACGCAACAGCCTCATTAACTGAACGGATAGATTAAAAAATAACAGTTTCCTATGCGCATTTCGCTCTGCATAAAAATAAGCTTTATTAAACAAAGTATTTAATTTCTCAAATTTATCGAATGAAGCGTTAGAAAACAACTGAATACTCAACGATTTTTCATTTTCACTTAACCTAGGTTGTTGATTTCCACCCAATACCATCAACATTGACTGTTGGAAAAAGTGCAATGCGTACTGAATAAAGTTCTTTTGCGCCTCTCTTGATTGTAAAACAGAATCATTCACCCATTCATTTATCAGCAATACCTTTTGTTGGTAGCAGATCGTCAACCATTTCTCAAAAATCGCTTCATTGTCATTTACTTCTCCTTCAACGAATTTTAGTGCCTCGTTAATATTTCCATTTGCCAGCATCACCGCTTTTTCAATCTCTTCTTTATCAAAATCCTTCTTAATTAACCAATTTTTAATATCCTTATCCGCAAATCTTCCAATTTTATAGACTTGTGTTCTTGAAATAATCGTTGGTAAAATTTGCTGTTGGTTCTCTGTAAGCATCAAAATAATCGTATTCCCTGGTGGTTCCTCGATTGTTTTCAACAAACGGTTTCCCTCTTTCTTCAAACGCTCTGCCTGCCAAATGATAAATATTTTATACTTTCCCTCAAAAGGCTTTAAGCTCGTTTTCTTAACAATTTCAGAGCATTCTTTTGATGTAATATTTCCCTGTTTGTTATCTGCGGATAAAGCCTGTAACCATTCAAATTCAGTCATAAAAGGGTTCACTGACAGTGCTTCTCTCCACTCTTGGTAAAAATCTGTTGAAATCATGTTTGCCCCTACAATCGGAAAAGTATAGTGGATATCTGGATGGATGAACTTTTGGGATTTCATACAAGATTTACAGCGTCCACAAGAGTCGGAATCCGAAGGTTCCAAACAATTGACGTACTGTGCAAATGCCAAAGCCAGTGGCAGCAAACCTGACCCTTGTTGACCAGAAAATAGCATGGCATGTGGCGTTCTTTCATTCTGTACACCACTTATCAATTGGTTTTTAATGATAGCTCTACCTGGGATGTCCTGAAATTGCATTTTGAAACTTAGTAAATGACCTAATGTGTGATTAAGCACTTGATTACTTATGTTTAAGTGCTTCCAATCTGTGAAAATACGAATTTAATTGCAAAAAATGTAGTAACTATTCAGAGTTAAAATTATGATAACTCAAAAAAAAGCATTATTTTTTGGGATGATACCAAAAGAATTACAAGATCGTATCTCCAAATTGCCAGAAGAATCACAATTACTTCTGGAGCTTGTA